>Ga0073932_1000083_pt1 | contig 235060 bp, 185 predicted proteins | sample DewCreD2012metaG_FD_76967 | JGI IMG/M metagenome (GOLD analysis project Ga0073932, IMG submission 76967) | Hot spring sediment bacterial and archeal communities from British Columbia, Canada, to study Microbial Dark Matter (Phase II) - Dewar... ... | reverse complement strand
TCTTGCATCTTCCCCATGCACTTCTTCTGGAACTCCGCGTCCCCCACCGCCAGCACCTCGTCGACAATCAGAATCTCCGGCTCCAAATGGGCGGCCACCGCGAACGCCAGCCGCACCTTCATGCCGCTCGAATACCGCTTGATCGGCGTGTCCAAGAACCGCTCCACGCCGGAAAACTCGACGATCTCGTCGAACTTGCGGTCGATCTCCCGCCTGGTCATCCCCAGAATCGTGCCGTTCATGTACACGTTCTCCCGCCCGGTGAGTTCTGGGTGGAAGCCCGTGCCGACCTCCAGCAGGCTCGACACGCGGCCGCGGATCACGGCCCGACCGGAGGTGGGTTCGGTGATGCGGCTGAGGATTTTCAGCAGGGTGCTTTTGCCGGCCCCGTTGCGGCCGATGATGCCCAACACTTCCCCTTCCCGCACCTGGAAGGAGACATCTTTCAAGGCCCAAATGAGATCGTCTTCGGCATGGCCGCCTTTGTGGACGCGGGCGGTGTCGAGGCGGGACAACCGCCGGAAATTGCGCACCGGGGCCTGGGCCCAAGCGGTGAAGGCGCCGAGAAGGGTGTCGGGAATTTCTTCCTTGAGGCCGATGCGGTAGGCCTTGGAGAGGTTCTCGACGCTGATCACGGGTTTGGTCATGGTGGGCAGGTTCAAGCGACGTCGGCGAACAGACGTTCTTTCGCGCGGAAATACAAGGCGCCGGAGACGAAGATCACCGCCGCGGAAACCGTGCCGATGGCCAGGAACTCCCACGGCATGGGGCGCGTGCCGAGCAGCGCCGAGCGAAAGCCTTCGATGACGCCCACCATGGGGTTCAGCGCGTACAGCCATTGCGGATTGATGACGAGGCCGCCGGGGAGTTCCCAGCGGTCAGGGACCGCACTGGTGGCGTAGACGACGGGGGCGGCATACATCAGGAGTTGGACGAGGAAGGTCATGGCGTGCTTGACATCGCGGTACTGAATGGCGAGGGCGGTGAGCCACATGCCCAGGCCGGCGGCGGTGGCCATCATCAACAGCACGAGGACGGGGAGCAGCAACACCCCCAGGTTCGGGAGCACTCCCTGCCAGAGCATCAGTCCCAGCAGGAGCAGGAAGGCGATGGCGAAATCGAGCAATTTGGCCGCGACGGCGGAGAGGGGGAGAATCACCCGCGGGAAATAGACCTTGCTGATCATGTCGGCACTTTGGACGAGGCTATTGGTGCCTTCGGTGAGGGAGTTGGCGAAATAGGTCCAGGGGACCATGGCGGCGAAACTGAAGAGCAGGTAGGGCTGGCCTTCGGAATCGACCTTGGCGAAGCGTCCGAAAACGACCGTGAACACCAGCGTGGTAAACAGGGGTTGAATGATGGCCCAACCGATGCCGATGGCACTTTGGGCATAGCGAACCTTGATCATCCGCCAGGTGAGAAACTGAAACAGGTCGCGATAGGCGTACAGTTCGCGGAAGTCGATGAGGCGCAGTCCCGAGCGGCGTTCGATGACGAGCACGGGGACGTCGGAGACCGGCGTCACCGGCGGCGCCGCCGCGGGCAGCGCCTCTTCCAGCGTTTCCATCGTGGAGGACATGGACATTCCCCAAGGAGTTTACACGGGTTGCCGCCCGTGTTCGGGGACGGATTGCCGCAGGACATCGGCGATGGGGCCGAAGCGGAAATCGTTCAGCAGGCGGCCGAGACGACCCGCGACGAACCGCCGGTTCAGCCCCTGCGTGACCCGGGTGCGGAAAGACATCGGCCAGGCGAGTTCGCGAAGTTCCGCGGGGTCGACCTCGTAAGGATGCACATAGACGATGGCCGGTTGCCCCTCGGCTTGCAACCGTGCCACCGCCAACCGCGTGAGAGCATATGGATACAGGCGGAAGTATCCCCCGCCGGCGACAGGCCACCGGCGGCCGGCCCAGGAGACGGTGGACAGCGGGACTTCGACGAGACCGTTGGGCCGACGGTGAATGCCGCGGGGGAAACCCGCGATGCCGTACCGCCGCAACTTCAAGGGAAAGATGCTGGAGTCGTACTGCAAGCCGTGCTGAGCGAGGAGGTCGAGCGCCCACAGGGAGCGGGCGGTGATGGAGAAATCGGGGGCCCGGTAACCACGGACCGGCTGACCGGTGATGTCTTCCAGGAGTTGGACGGAGCGTTTCAATTCGTCGACAAAGCCTTCGGGGCCGATGTGGAACACGGCACGATGCGAGTAGCCGTGGCTGGCGACTTCGTGTCCCTCGGCGGCGATGTCGGCCACGAGTCGGGGAAATTTTTCCGCCAGCAGCCCCAGCACGAAAAAGGTGCCGCGGACGCCGTGACGGCCGAACAGTTCGAGCAACCGGTAGGTGTTGCGCACGGCCCGTTCGGTGATGGGCAAACTGTGGTCCAGCGTGGACTGCGGCCAGTCTTCCACGTCGACCGTGAGGGCGTGCAAAAGGTTGTCGGCGGGATGGAACACTTGTGCGGGGGGAATCAACACGTAGCGGCTGGGTGCGGCGAGGCAAATGCGGCGGTGGAACCGGCCAGACCCGCGGCGTGTTGACGTCTGGCACGGCATTCGTCGACAACCCGGCGGCAAATGGCCTCGAACTGCCGGGCCACCGTCTCCGACGAGAACCGCTTCCTCACCAGCTCGCAGCCGCGCTCGGCCAGGCGTTGCCGTTCGGCGGGGTGATTCATCAGGTCCAACACGCGTTGGGCAAACTCCCGCGGCGAATCGGCCAGGAGAATGTTTTCGCCGTGTCGGACGTGCAGTCCCTCGGCCCCGAGCGTGGTGCTGACGACTGCTCGCCGCATGGCCATGGCTTCGTAGATCTTCATGCGCGTGCCCCCGCCCACCAACAAGGGGACGACCACCACGGCGGCGTCGGCGAGGTAGGGGCGAACGTCGGGCACCGTGCCCACGATCTCCACTCCGGGTCTCGACCGCAGGCGGGCAAGGGCGGCGGACGGGTTGCGGCCAACGGCCTGGAAACGAGCCTGTGGACGGTGCTCGCGAATGAGCGGCCACACCCGATCGACGAAAAACTGCACGCCGTCTTCGTTGGGAAGCCAGTCGAGCGAGCCGACAAATACCACACGGTTGTCGTCCCCCGGATGAGCCGCGGGTTGGAAGTAGTCGTGGTCAACGGCCGTGTCGATCACGTGAACGTGGTCCCAACCATAGTCGCGAAGGAAGCGGTCGCGATCGAGGGGGCTGACAGCGATGACCCCCTCGAATTGCCGCCCAGCCGCCGCCTCAAACTGCCGCATTTTACGCCATTGCAGACTCATATACATCCGACGCAACCAGCCGGCATCCTGCTCGGAATGCCTTTGAAAGATTTGTGCCTCCACATTGTGTTGAAACAGGATTTTTGGCGGCGTCTGCAAACCCAGCACATTGCGGGCCATCTGCACGAAATCGCAGATCACCAGATCGAACGGTTGGGCGGCGAGCAGTTCGGCCGCCCGCGCCCTTAGCCGCCGATCGTAGTCTTTATTCACATTGAACGGATAGCGGGACGCCAAATTGCAGGCGAGGTCGCAATAGAATTTAAGACTGCGGCGCGGCGCTTCCTGCCAGGGAATGGCTTCCACGCGCAGCCCCAGTTCCACCATTTGGTCGACCGCAACGAGTTCATGCCGCTGAACATTGCACAGGTAGGTCACGTGGTGCCAGCGGGCAAGATGCCGGAGCACATTCAGGGTGCGCAACTGCCCGCCGGTCGTCGCCGGGAATAAGGGCCGTTTTTGAAGAAACAGAATGTTCATGCCTCGTGACAGCCAGGCTTCAATAGGCCATCCGCAAGACCGTTTTCGCAATCAAGGTCAGATCAAGGAGCAGCGACTGCCGTTGAAGGTATTCCTTGCCCAGGCGGATCTTGTCGGGCAGGATCTGCTGGACGTAGGCCAGTTCCGGATCGGCCGCCTGTTGCAGCAATTCGGATTCGTGACGATACTTCAATGACGCCAGATCGGTGATTCCCGGCCTCAGCGTCAGCAGTTCGCGGTAATCCTCGCGAAACATGTCGACATATTTGGGGACTTCCGGCCGCGGTCCCACAAAGCTCATGTCGCCGATCAACACGTTGAGCAATTGCGGCAATTCGTCGAGCTTGGTTCGCCGTAGCCACCACCCGATCCGCGTAATGCGGCGGTCTTGCCCCACGGTGAGCGGTCCGCCGACGCGATCCGCATGCGGGACCATGGTGCGGAACTTGCAGATTTTGAACCGTCGGAACCCGCGTCCCACCCGCTCTTGCCGGTACAACACCGGCCCGGGCGAGGTGAGCTTGATAAGCAGCGCGATCAGCACCAGCAGCGGGCTGAGCACGATTAACCCCACGAGCGCCCCGACGAGATCAAACGTACGCTTCATGTTGCACGATGCTCCGCAACAATCCGCCGCACAGTCTCGGCGACGTAGGCCACTTCGTCGTCGGTGAGGCGGGGATAGATGGGGAGGGAAATCATGCGATCATAAGCCTGCCTGGCGACGGGCAAGTCTTCCGGCCGATATCCGTACCGCTCGCGGTAGAACGGATGCATATGGAGCGGCAGATAGTGCACGCTGGTGCCAATCCCAGCCTCGTTGAGCCGCTGAATGAATCGATTGCGATCGATGGCGAGCTGCCGCGTGTCGATCTGAATAACGTACAAATGCCAGGCGTGGCGGACGTCAGGCGACACGGCGGGCGTGATGATCTCCGGGATGTCGGCGAAGGCCGCATGGTACTGCCGGGCAATGGCCTGGCGGCGCTCCCAAAACTGCGTCGCTTTCGCCAACTGGCATAATCCCAGCGCGGCGGCGATGTCGGTCATGTTCGATTTATATCCGGGCGCGAGGATCTCATAATACCAGGATCCCTCGGCACTGAAGCGCTTCCAGGCGTCCTTGCTGATCCCGTGCAGCGACATCAGCCGCACCCGGTCAGCCAGGGCCTGGTCGTTCGTGGTGACCATGCCCCCCTCGCCCGTGGTCATGGTCTTATTGGCATAGAAAGAAAAGCAGGTCAGCGATCCCAGCGAACCGATTGGCCGGCCTCGATATGTGCTGGGGATCGCATGCGCCGCGTCTTCAATGACGTGGACGTGATACCGCCGCGCCATGTCCAGAATGCGGTCCATGTCGCAGGGTTGCCCCGCGTAGTGCACCGGCACCATCGCCTTGGGACGGTGGGCGACGATCAGCCGCTCGAGGCCGTCGGTATCCACGGTGTACGTATCGGGACGGCAGTCGACCAGCACGGGAGTCGCTCCCAGATGGATCACGACCTCGGCGGTCGAGGCGAAGGTCAACGTCGGCACGAGCACCTTGTCCCCCGGACCAACGCCCACGGCTTCCAGCGCCAGGTGCAGCGCCGCGGTGCACGAACTGACGGCGACGGCGTGCTTGGCGCCGCTGGCCGCCGCGAACAATTCCTCGAACCGCTTGACCTTCGGCCCCGTCGTCAACCAGCCAGACTGCAGCGTTTCCACCACCGAGGCGATCTCTTCGTCGCCGATGCTGGGACGAAAAAAAGGAATGCGGAACTGTTTAAGGGCACCGACCGCCGTCACAACCGATACCTTTCTCTGAGGCACAACGGCCCTAACGCGGCCGTGCAAAGACCGGCGATCGTTGAGAGACAACGGACAGAACGTGGATGCTTACGGAAATGACGCACTGTCGGCCCGGTCAGCCAGTTTTGCCCGTTGACTCTTAGCGGCTGGCGACAGGCTGTGGTGGCGCGGTCGGCCTTGTGACGGCCGCCGGACCAGGCGCGCCGTTCCCGTGGCCGTTGCGCAGCACATGCAAATGCCGCGACCAGTCATCGTCGACGCGAATGACCTCAATAGCGCCGCTTTCGGTGAGATGTTTCACATTACTATATTTCGGATCGCGGTAATCGACGACGTCTCCGTTGGCGATCGCTTCCAGCACCTGGTCGATCCCCTTTTCAACCGTCCACGCCGGAGTGAAGCCCAAGTCGCGGTTGATTTTGGTGAAGCTCACGCGGTAGTTGCGCTTGTCGGGAGAATTGGGATCGAGCACCAATTGCGAGCCGACGACCCGCTCGCGAATCAATTCGCCAATTTGAGTGATCGTGAAATTCTGGTCATTCGAGCCGACGTTAAAAATCTGGTTCCCAACCACCGACAACGGCGCTTGCAGCACTTTCAGCACGGCCAAGGCCGCGTCATCCACGTGCACGAAGGGACGCCACTGATCCCCGCCATGAATGGTAATCACGCCTTCGGTTTTGGCCTTGGCCGTCAGCAAATTGATCACCAGATCGAAGCGCGTTCGTCCGGAGAAGCCGTAAATGGTGGCGAATCGCACGATGGTGGGAGCGAATAAGCGGTCGGCCATCTGTCGGAGACCCCGCTCCGCGGCAAGCTTGGTTTCGCCGTACAACGAGATTGGCTTGACTTCGGAGTGCTCATCGAGCACCTCGTCGCTGGCCCCGTACACAGAGCAAGTGCTGGCGAAAATGAATTTGGAGATTCCGCAGGCTTTGGCAACCTGGGCGATCATTTGCGTGGCGGACAGGTTGATGTCGATGGTCACCCGTTCATCGAGGTCGCACGCCGGGTCGCCAACGATGGCACCCAGGTGAATCACCGCGTCCATTCCTTGCATCGCCGTGACGACTTTGTCGACCTGCCGGAAATCGCCTTGTAGCAGTTCCAACTGGGGATGCCTGGCGACGCGCGCCACTGGCTCCATGCCGTAGAGAAAGAGGTCTAATACCCGAACCCGGTAGCCTTTGTCGAGCAATTTCGGCAACAGTGCCGAGCCAATATAACCCGCCCCGCCGATGACCAGCACGTTCCGTCCGCCGTCCGCGCGCTGCCGGAGCAGGTGCGTTTTTTCAGGCTGCACCACGCGCTCCCAGAGGAACGCCCAGGTCCGCGAGGCAAGGCACATCCCCAGGCTGAACACGTAGGTCATCACCAGCGCGCCGCGCGGCAATTCGACCCAGTGGACGGCATCCCCTAAAAAGTAGGTGAGGGCGGCGAACAGTAGAAAACAAACGCTGACGGCCCGGGTGATGACGAGCGCTTTGTAGCGTCCGCGATACGAGCGACTATATGTATAAAAGCCGTTGAACCAGTAGACGATTAAAGCCAGTGCCGTGAGAGTGGGCGCATTCCACACGTACCTCGTGGCGTACTCCCAGAACAGCGTCGTCACGAAAGCCGACGCCTGGCCATCGCGCAGCACGTCAACCGCCAAACGCACCGCCAACGCGCCGGCCAAGGCCAGATTGGTCATGACCGCATCGGCCAGCATGCGGATCAGCATGCCCCCCGTAATGCGTCTCAAGGCGCCATCGCTCCTCATCCTTGTTCCTTCTCGACGGGGCCGCACACCTCGGCCGTTCCCTCGATTCATACCTGGCCCGTCAACGGAATCTTTGTCGTGCGCGTTTCTTGGAGTTGCTGCCAGCATCGCCGAAAGCACTGCTGCCTAGGTTTCGCCGCAAGCCATCGGCGCGGGGGCTCTCCGCCCCGTGGAGTCCGTCGGCCACTGTGCACGCAGCACAGCGCGCTGCACTTTACCGCTGGCGGTGCGCGGCAGCTTTTCCAACACGCGGACGAAGCGGGGTTGCTTGTGCCGCGGCAGCCGTTCCCGGCAGTAGTTCCAAGCGGTCTCGGCGAGATCATCCGCTGACTCACTTGCCACCACGTACGCCACGGGAATTTCTCCCCAAATCTCGTCCTTCACGCCGACCACGGCCGCCTCGCCGATGCCGGGCAACTCCAGCAAAATCTCTTCGATCTCCTGAGGATTGATGCGGTAAGCGCCGCTCTTGATCTGGTCGTCGCGCCGGCCATCGACGTAAATGAACCCCTCATCATCGACATGCGCCAGATCCCCGGTGTGCAATCCGTCGGCTCGCAGCACACGCTGCGTGGCTTCAGAGTCGCGCCAGTAACCGAGCATCACGTTGTCGCCCGAGGCCACAATTTCGCCGACCTCCCCCGGCTGCACCGGTTCCCCGCGCTCATTCAGCACGCGCAGGCTGACTCCGTCGATGCCCCGCCCGATCGAGCCAGGCTTGCGGTCCAGGTCCTCCGGCAACAAGGTCGACAGTCGTGCCGTGGCTTCCGTCTGACCATACATCAGGAACAGCCGCGCATACGGAATTGCTCTGCGGAGCTCGGCGACATGCGTTTCCGGCATGGCCCCGCCCGCGCAGGTCAGATACCGTAATGCAGGCAGGGATCGCCGCCGGATGTCCGACTTACGAAGCAGCAAGGCATAAGTCGCGGGAACGCCGGAAAACCCGGTAACGGCATGTCGCTCTAGGCTATCGAGCACCGTGTTCCAGAACACGAAATCGGGTGCCAGGACGAGTTTTCCCCCCGTGGCCAAATGCGTGAACAGCAACGAGTTCCCATAAGAGTAAAAAAACGGCAAGACGACCAGCACGCTATCCTGAGGGGTCAGGTGCAAGTACCGCACGATGGATCGGCAGTTGGCCATCAGATTCCGATGGCTCAAGACGACACCTTTGGGCCGACCGGTCGTACCGGACGTATAGATAATTTGTGCTACTTCGGCACGTACCTCTTCCGCCGGCCGAGCGGCAACAGCATCGTCAAAAGGCAGCGCCACAATCGTCGATGGCAGCGGCCGCCCATCCAGTCTCCCCACAATCAACAGAAATCTCAGGCCCGCCGGGCAGCTTTGTGCAAGCCCTTCCGCCGCCAGTTCGACAACGCGCTCGTGCGCCACAACCAGCACAGGGTCCGCATGCCCGAGTATTGCGGCCAGTTCGTTGGCCGTCGTCTGGGGATTCAGTCCGACCACGATTCCGCCGACCTGAAAGACAGCGAGGTACGCAATGACGTACTCGAGGCTGTTGGGCAGGAGCAAGGCGACGCGATCTCCCTCGCGCACGCCATTCACGGACATCCAACCCGCCAACCGCTGGCAGCGCTCGAACAGCTCACCATAGGTGTAATCCACGCCGCGGTCATGAAGGGCGACCGCCGCTGGTCGGAGCCGGACATGCGTCGCGAATTCATCCAGCAGGGACGTCACACCACGGCCTTGAAAGACGCCCGTAAATCGCGCACTTGCTGTGCCGGACCACACGGAAAGACGGCAATTGTTGCCGATGCTGGCAGCCGCTGCGAGAGTGCTGCCGCCAAAGCCACCCGGTCATGAAACACGGGGTAGCCCTCCCAGTAGAGCTGGCGCACTTCACTGGTGGTCGCTCCGGGACAGTACACCCAGAAGTCGCGCCCACCCAGCCAGCGCTGCGGCCGTGGGACGTGATAGCTTGCACCACCCGGTTCGAACAAACCGTGCGATCCGCGGCCGCAAGTGGCCGCGCAGGCGAGCACGATTAACCCCCCTTCGCGCACAATCGGACCGCGCGCTGTCTTCCAGCCGATAAATGCGCTTTCCGCCTGGATTAAATCAATGTCTTTAGGGTAGGCATTCACCACGGCGGCATCATACGTTCGTTCTACGTCCGTCGCGAAGGCTGTTGACGCCTGCTCGCAAGCGCGGCGATGAGCGGACACCAAGTCGCCGCAATACACGCCAATCGTCCCGCGGTCTGGCCCCGTGACGACGCATACGGCAAACCTCACACCTAACTTCCGGGAGATCTCTTCGGCTTCCAAGCGGAACTGGTTCGCGTTGGGGTCGGCGCCGCCGCGCAACCCCATTTGCACGAATTGGTGGCTGCGATGAATAGAACGCAAGTCGGCCAGCCCCGGCAGAACCAGCTTGGCGCCGCCGCTGTAGCCGGCAAAGGGATGCGGTAACACGCACCCCACCACAATCTTCAACTCAGCCGCCAAAAACGTCTGGTTCACCAGCAACTCGTGCTGTCCGTACGGAATTCCCGTCGGCGCCAAGCCTGCGCGACAGTCATGGCACTCCACCACATGCCGGTCGCATAATTCCACACCGACTTTCCAGCCGACTTCAGCCGGAGAGAGCCGTCGATGCGAGCCAACGGCAATCACGATCGCGACCTTGTCGGCGGGAAGCCCGGCTTCAGCCAGCTTTTCGGTCAGAATGGGCAGGATTTCCGCGGTGCGCGTGGGGCGCGCCACGTCGTCGATGACAATGCATGCCGAACGACAGCCTCGGCCGAGTTCTTCAAGGCGGGGACTGTCGATCGGATGGTCGATGCCATCCCGCAGCTCGCGGATCGTCAACGAACGCCCTCCTTGGGGGATGAGAACGTCGACTTGACAGCCAAACGGGAACTCAAGTTGATGCACTGCGTCGCGATACCAGGCGGACCAAGGGATTTCGACGACGGCCATGACACGCGCACGAACTCGAGACGCACGGTGTCAACCGCGCTTGCGCTGGACGAGATCGAGAATTGCAGCCAGGCTGCCGAAGTTTTCAGGCGTCATTTCCTCGTGCTCGACCACGATGCCATACGTGCTTTGCAGATGCTCGAGCAGGCCCAGCATGGCTACGGAATCAATGATGCCCAAGTCCAGCAACGATGCGTGATCGTCAAGGCTGGCAACGCCCGGTGTCGCCGAGTTCCGCAGCAGGAACTCCCGCAGCGACTCCCTCATGAACACCGCCCCTTGATTGTCGGTTTTCATACGTCGCGGTCCCCCACAGTTAGCCACCAGGCGTGTTGATCGTAGACCAGGTGCGACCAGGGCTGCGCCGGCGAGCAGTAGCCAAACATCTGCGACTTCTCCGCCCGCAGCTTGAAACCTGACAGCTCGCACACATTCCGCAGGGGGTTCGATTCCAGCAGGATCATGCTGAGCGACCGCCAGCACTGCTGGTAGCCGAGCCGGGCGAGAGCGCCGAGCAGTGTTCTGGCAACATCCGGCCGATTCATCGGAAAGACGTCTTTGAGATGCGCTTCGCAGCCATCCAACACATAGGCGACGAATCCGGCCACGCGGCGACCCTCTTCAGCGACCAGCATGTGCGTTTTGTACAATGGATTGTCGGCGTAGCGCCATTTGAGGTAGGCCGCATCCCGCACTCCGAGAATGCCGTCGTGCGCTGGAGCAGCGTCCCAAAACAGCCGATCAAAGCGTTCATCGAGTTCGGCGAGCTGAAGCGGTCGGACCGTGAAGGCGGAATCTTTATGCGCTGCGGAATCGACCCAAGCGCGCCATGGGTCGCAGAGCGCTCCCGCCAGTCGCGCCACACTTGGGGAAGACGTCCATTCGGCGACAAAGGGCCGGAGGGAGAGGGGTTTCGCCAGGCGAATCATCGTGCCGATCGGACGATGCCCCACGTGGGTATGGATCACGGCCATCCGCTCATTCGGATGGGAATACAGGAAGTCGGCCTCGCCGCGATCAATCCCGTCGCGGGCTGCTCGACGAAGTTTCAGGGCCAGCCCCAGCGTCCGATACGCGGGAAGGATTGAAAAATCGGCTCCGATCCAACAGCGGCGCACCGCACCGGCGACGAACATCCGCCGCGGCAGGGCGGCTGTAAAGCCGACGGCCTCTCCCGTGTCGTTCCGCCGCAACAGCCATACGACCGCTTCGCCATCGGGATTTGTCAGATACAGCCAGCGAAATCGCTCTTCCGTCGACTCGTGATCCCGCGTGGCGTTCAACAGACTGACGCATTCACGCAAGCCATCCCGTGGAGATGCTGTATGCACTTCGTAGCTGGCAGCGACTGCGGCGGTCATCCGTCAAACCGTGAATCAACTCGTCGAATGTGTCGGCGATGCCACGCGCTCACATCACAGCAACACCCAGTCCAACGCGCTCAGCAGCGCCTCGACAAACTCGCGGCGGCCAGCGGGAAGACCTTCCAGCGTATCGACCGCCGTGAGGATGTACAGCTTGTACAGCCGGGGATGGTGCGCGAACGCAAACCGAGGCTGGTCCGGAGCCGTCCAGCGTGTGCCATCGCTCGACCACCCCCAATACGTCGTGAAGCGGGTCTCGGCAGACGGATCAGCAAACACACAACGGGCAAACTCACCCCTTTCCCAACGAACAGTTTCCACGTTGCCGACCTGTCGCAGACCGCGGCTAGTGAAGCAGACGGTGGGAGGATGCAGCGAAACGGGGCCAGGACGTCCGCAGACGATCATGATCCGGACCGCGTCGTCACCCGCGGGGGAGCGGTATTCGCGGCTGATGATGTTGGCGGCTCCAGCGATCTTCTGCACATGCGGGGACACCTCCACGTGCGTCGCCTTCCAACCGGCAATGTCCTCCGGCAAGTCGGCGAGCTGCGCGCCCGCTTCGCTGAGCAGTCGGGACGGTCCCCACCGATCGGTGAGCCGGCCGTGCACCAGGCCGGAAGCCAGCAGGACGCTGACCATGAATAGTAAAGATCGCACAGGCATGCTGACGGCCAACTCGGCTCGCGTCTCTATGCTCGTCGCGCTCAGGATGATGGAAGATCAGCCCGCGGTGGCCTCGGAGGGGAGTTCCAAGTGGTGCTCCGCCGTGTGGGGATCGTAGCCATAACCGTAGCCATAACCATATCCATACCCGTAGAAGGGTGAGGAATCTCGCAGGCCGAGGGCAAGCAATCCCAACACGGGCACGCCGATCATTTCAAACCGGCGGAGAGCTGACTCCAGCTTGTGCAATTGAGTGACGTCGCGGCGCACGATCAAGATCACCCCATCCACGTGCCGGGCGATCATCAGCGCTTCGGGCGCCACCAGGACGGGCGAGCTGTCGATGACCACAAAGTTATAGCGTTCCTGCACGGATTGCAGCAGTTGGGCTTGCGCACCCCGAGCCAACAGGCCGCGCACGTTGTCGTCGAGCGAACCTGCCGGCAGCAGATCCAACTCCGCCAGGGGGGATGGGTGAATCGCATCCGCCAAGGAAATGCTTCCCGCCAGCAGTTCGCAGAAGCCGCGCTGCCGGGGAAGATTGAACTCGCGCTCCAGAGTCGGTCGGCGCAAGTCGCCATCGATGAGCAGCACACGAAAGCCCGACCTTGCCAGACTGAGCGCGAGCTGAGTGGTCGTGGACGTTTTGCCTTCGGCGATACCGCTCCCCGCGACCATAATCGTCTTCACACCATTCAAGCGGGGACTGTGCAGCAGGACGGTACGGATTTGGTCAAAGGCCTCGCTCAGAACGCTGCGCCAATAGGCCGCCGCCATCCGCTGCCGCCTTGGAGTCGCTCCCCTGACGTTGTACGGAATGACCGGAACGGAGCCAAGCACCGGCACATTGATGCGACCGCGCACGGCTGCCAGGTCGGAAATGCGGCAGGCGTGCATTTCCAGCGCGACGACCACCAACAAGACCAAGGTCAAACCCGCGCCGGCTCCGCCGACGGTGGCTAGCAGCCGCTTCCGTTCATCCGCCACCTGGGGTTCGCGGGCCTTTTGGTGAATGCGAATGGCGGGGGGGGCGTTGTCCAATTCGACCTGCCGACGACGAATTTCCATCGCATAGGCATCGACGGTCCCCTTGAGCGCGGCAATTTCCTCGGCGATGGCTTCGCGGTCCACCCAATCCCGCGCTAACTTCGTCTCGGCCAACTGCAGCGAGTCGAGCTCGGCGACGTACCGATCACGCAGGGACCGCAACATCTTCAGGCGGGTCGCCATTTGGTCGAGAGACCCTTGTGGCTGGCCTCCCACGGTTACTTTGCGCTGGGCAAGATCTTGCAGAATGGCAGGCTCGATCGCTCGGTGCCGCGCCGCCAATTTGGCCACCGCGTCCTTCACGGCGGCACTGTACTTGGCAATGGCCGGGTGATCGTCGCGCACCCGCTTTTGCCATTCGGCAAGCAGAGTTTCCGCGGAGCGCAATTGCCGCATCAACGAGGCGTATTCGGGATCGGACAGCAACGCATTGCGGAGGTCTTCAGCCGAAACCGAAAGCGCCTTGGCTGCCGACTCTTCCGCATCCGCCGCCGCCGCCGCATCCGCGTCGCCGAGAGCCAGTTCCAGTTCGATGATCTGCGGCTGCAACAAGCTGAGTTGCTTGCGCAGCTCGAGTTGCAGGTCGAGTTGCGCCTGCCGTTTAGCGTCGCTCTGGGCCGCGTTGGGCACCAGGAGCTCTTTGTCCAAGGAGCGGAGTTGATTTTGACGGATCTTAAGCTGCTCGGCTTCGGCGTCGTGCAACCGCTGCAACTCGGCGAGCGCCAATTTGCGCTCCTGTACTTCCTTGGCGACCACTTCCCGCACAAAGGCGTTGATGACCGCGTTGACGATGTCATCGACCTCTTCTTTGTGAGGACTGGTCAGTTCCACGCGAATGAATTCCTCGGCGGGAGACGTCACGCGGAGGGCGTCGCTGAGGAGCGCGACGCGAAGCTGGTCGTCTCCTTTGGCGAAGAACGGCAGGTCGGCCACCGTTAATGGCGGCTCCTGAGAAATCGTCTCGCGCAAGGCGGCTTCCAGGACGAACGGATCCTTCAGCAACCGCATCGTCGTCTGCTTGTACACCGCGAACTGCGGATCGTCTTCATTGGTTTTCCAGAAAAAACGGCGCGGCTGACAAAACAGCTCTGCATAACCCGTGTAGGGAGCGGGAACTGTGACGTAAGCCGCCACGGCCAATGCGGCCGCGAGGGGCAAGCCGAGCACAATGACCCACGGCCAGCGCAGCCGCAATGCGTGCAGCACGCTCAGCAGAGACAAGTAGCCTTGTGGATCGCCTTCGGGCGCGCGAAACGCCCTCGCCGAAAGAGAAGGGGCAGCCTTCGCACGGACTTTCGCGGCCCCCCGCGAGGCAGTTCCTTCGGGAACCACGCGCAGCGCTCCATTGACCGACGCCGAGGTGTTGTCGTTGTCGCCCGTTTCCACGCTTACCTCAATTCTTGAGCAAGGCCTCGACCCGCAGGAATGGGGAGTCTCTCGTATATGGCCCAACCGGTCCGCCAATGCAAGGCTGATCTCCGAATCAGGCACGCGCCCCGCAGCGGCGCTGTCGAACTCTGCGATCTCCAGGATGCGCCGCCCGCGGCCCGCGGCTTACTGCAGGGCAACTTCGTGCTGCGCGGAAGGCAACTCCAGCATGAACGGCGAGACCCGGCGTTCCACCTCCAGCACAAACAAGCGGTCCAAATAGGCCATGACTGCCCACAGCAGGACCATCCCCACCGGCATCATCGCCAACCCCGCGAGATCGTGGTAGGTGACATCCGCGAACTTCTCGTATCCCCAAGAATACAGCGCAGCCGTGACCACGATCCGAAAGACATTGGCCACAATCGCGATGGCCGGCCAGCTCAAGCAGAGCAGGGCGCGATACCACCACGGCCGTTTCACCAGGAGCACTACTCCGGCCGTCAACGCACCAAACACCATCAGCATGCTCAGGCCGCTGCAGGCTTCCGCAACGCCAAGCCGCGTCTCGCCAATCGAAATTACGAATCCTTCGGCGAGCGCGGGGAAACCCAGCGTTTGCAGGACGAACGTGCTGGCATTCGTGGCCACACCGCGGAGCGGCGCTCGCAAGAAGTTCTCCAAGCGATACGGCAGCGGCACCATGAACACCAGAAAACAGATCCCCGACAGCATTCCCCGCGGCAAGGCAACGCCAAACACGATCAGCGCCAGTCCCAAGAGGACGGGGATGACCGACAGCTCGTCGAACCATTCGTAGAAATAGAACGTCGTGCCAATGCGAAAGATTGCACCCGCCAAGAGGACCAACCCGCCCCACAGCCAGGCACCGCGCTCTGGCACGTGCAACCAGCCGGCAAGCAACGTCGCCGCGCCGCAGCACGTCATCACGGACGGGATTGCCGGGTTCCAGCCGGGCTGACTCGGGAGTTGTGTGCCCAAATACAGACCCACGCCGATGCACAGGCTCCCTGCCAGGTTGGACGGCGACAGCCAGCCCTCGCGTCGGGAAGCGCGATGCCTCCCGATCAACCACAACGAGAACAACGGAATGAGCCAGCCGTGAGAATACTCGGGCGTGTTCGTCCACCGCTCCGCCATCTGCGCAAACGTGGTCGCGTACGACCAGCCGAAGACTCCGGCCAGAATGTTGAAGGCCGCGAGCTTTTGGACGAACCGCCGATTCCAACCGGCGGACCACATCGAAGGGGAAGCTTCCGTCGGAGTCGCGGACTGAGTTCCGGTCATGGCCTAATCGCGGCTCGTCCGAAGTTCCAACATTCCACTCCGTCTGAATCGCCCGCAGGGCGACAGGTTCACACGGAGTCGGTTACCGGACGCTGCGCGCACCTCCGGCCCGTGGGTTATGCACCCGCCATTCACCGCCCCGAGTCTTCGACGGAACAGGCATCATCGATCGCTACCGGTTAGCTCTCGATGCCGAATTCGAACTGCCGAAGAAAACTGACGGTCAGGACTGCGTCGCCGGGCTTGCGTGGTCTGAATTCCGTGCGACAACGTTTGCCCAGCAAACTCGTGCCCGCTGCCATTTGACTGGGTCGGCCCACCCCAGTCCACCACGATCTCAACAGCCGCGCAATTTTAACGGTTGTCGCGCCGGTGGTGTCAACTCAATCGATTGGTGAACGAAGCGCCGACTTCCCCAACCACGACGACCGAGCAGCGCGCACCGTTTCCCTATTTGGATTCACGCAAATTTGGTTTGACGGAAATTCTCTGCCACCTCAGCCGAAGAACTTCCGAATCAGAGCCGTTCCACCATGTCGGGCGTCACTTCGATGCTCGCGCCGCGCCCCAACAGGCCGACAGCGATCATCAATCGCAGGCCAGAGCGGTTGATGAGCACCGTGCCTTCCAGCCCCTCGAAACACCCGCGGATGATGCGCGCCCGCTGACCTGGCTGTAACTGTTCCTCCGGTGTCACGGGCACCCCGGCGCTCAGAATGCGGCGCAGGCTCGTCAATTCCCGCAAAAACTTCGCGGGATCGGGAGGCGTCAGCACGCACGACACGTGCCGCACTTGCCACAGTTGCTCCAGGAGTTCTTGATTCTCTCCAGCAGCAAACACGTAGCCCGGAAACAAGGGAACCTGCGAGACCACCCGCCGTCGCTGATACACCCGCGTCACGGAACGCAAGCACAAAAAGTAGGCGAAGTCATCCCGCATCAAGACACGGGCCACGGCTTTTTTGCACCGGGGCTGGACCCGCAGCGCTACCCACTGCGTGAGACACCGCGACGGAGGGTCCGTTTCGTCCAAGACTCCCTCGGGCCAAAGTTCCGGAATCGCAGCGAGAATTGGCACGGCCATTCCTTTCTGGGCAATCCGCTGGCTGCCTCGTTCGGTCGATCCATTTCGCAGCGCACGGCTTGGCCCAACGCGAACACGTCGCATTCCCTGTTCTCAGCGGATGGCCCGATCCGCAACCCTTGCCACGGGGACTCCGAGTTCCTGCCCGTGGCTCGATTGCCTATTTTACAGTTACGCATTTCTGGAGTTTCGCAAGGCATCAAAAACACGCAAAAGATTGGTGAAAAATCAACAGGATCATCGTCTGATCAGCAGGCATGTTTCGCCTAACTGTCTTGCCATGATTGGCTTGTGGAATCGGCGACGCATGGCCTAATCAAGCTAGACTCGGAAGCAAACGCAACTCGCAACTGGACAAGTGCGGAACAAAGCGCGACACTTGGGATTCCGATTTTGACGAATGCGTCGATTCGACCAGCGGAGAATAGTGCACATAAAAACACTTTTGCTTCCACTCCAGAGCTGGGGGCGTTGCAGATACCCGGTTCGTCCCAAGTCACCCCCGCCGACAAACACGCCGGCCTCCGACGAGCTTGCCGGAACCAATTGCCGCATCGCACCAAGCCGCAGGCGAAGCTGCCATCTCGTCGTGGAAAATGCAGAACATCTTTGATGGATTGCCGATAATTCCGATCAGATAGCCGCATTTGCCGGTCGAATCCATCTTGTCGCCGCTGCCCGATTTGCCATAATGGCCTCGCGGAAGCGAATTCCGTGTCCGCGGACTCGTCATCAGGCGCCAACACCTGCTCGGACCGCGTAAGCCGTTTTGGGAGTTCGGCTTTGCTGGGTTCGGGAATGGCTGGCGGCTTGGGGGAGGCTTGGTTATACTCGCTCCGGCGCGGGGGGTGGGACGTGCCAGTCGGCCAAAGAATGTCGGAAAGCTTTTGATCATTTTGCTTTGCCGTTTCCTGCCGCCCCTTGCATCTTGCATCCGGAGCCGCTGCGGTCTGCAAGTTGCGGGGGAGGCGTGTGTGCCCGTTCAGCACCGGCGAACGCCGGCAAGGATGCGCTAGCGATGTACGACAGCTCTCTTGCCGCAAGAGGGATGCCCATGCAAGGGACGGCGAATGAACCACCGCTGCGGAGTTCATCGCCGCGATCGATTCCCTCATCCGATCAGGAGGACGGGGTCGCCTGCACATGGAGCCAACGGACAGCGTCGCTGCTCGGTGTTCAAATCGTGGCGATGGGCAGTTACGTTCCCGAGCGCATCGTGACCAATGCGGACCTCGAGCAGCTTTTCGGCTGTGATTCCCAGTGGATCGAGCAGCGGACGGGAATTCTGGCGCGACGTTATGCCGCGCCCGAACAGGCTACCAGCGATTTGTGCATCGAAGCCGCCCGCCGGGCCTTGCGGGCCGGTCGCGTGAGTCCGCGCGAGGTCGATTTGCTGATTGTGGGCACCTTCACGCCCGATTACCTCTGCCCTTCCACGGCGAATCTGGTCCAAGATGCCTTGGGGATCGATGCACCGGCGATGGATGTGAATGCCGCTTGTGCGGGCTTCATGTACGCCCTGTTGACAGCCGCCCAGTTCGTGGCGGCGGGCACGAGTCGCATGGCCTTGGTGATCGGTGGCGATTGCAACAGTCGCATCGTCAATCCCGCCGATCAGAAGGTCGTGCCGTTGTTCGGCGACGGGGCCGGTGCTGTGCTGTTGACCCGCGGCGACGCGCACCAGGGTTTGGTGTGCTACCAACTCGGCTCCGACGGCAGTGGCAGCGGATTGCTCGATCGCAAGGGGGGCGGGAGCAAGTTTCCGCTCAGCCACGCGGTCATCGAGGAAGGGGCGCAGTACCTGCAAATGGACGGCCGCAATGTCTTCAAGTGGGCCGTGCGGGCCGTGCGGGAATCCATCGACCTGGTGCTACGCCGTTCGGGACTGGATGTGCACGATGTGGGGTTATTCGTGCTGCACCAGGCGAACATGCGGATCATCAATTCGGCCATCGAGCAATTGGGGATTCCGCCGGAAAAGGTGTTCAACAATGTGCAGGATTACGGCAACACCTCGGCGGCCTCAATTCCCCTCGCGCTCGACGAGGCTTACCAGCGCGGCTTGATCCATCGCGGCGACACAGTGGTCTTGAGCGGTTTTGGCGCCGGCCTCACGTGGGGAACAGCCCTCGTCCGCTGGTAATGCCCGCCTCTTTCGCGGACTCTCGATTTCCCGCGAATTGCGGCGAATTGCGGCACACTTGCTCAGCGCCGCCGATGGCCCGGCGTCGCCGCTGCACCCTACGATCGGTGGCTGCTGTTAGCCCCGCTGTCGGTTGACCGCGGAGAGATTCAACCTGTCGGTCCTGCGTCCAATCACCACGCGTTCTTTCGGCACGGGATGGTGATTGCGATCGACCGACAGGGTCGCAACTTCTTCCCAGGCAAAGGGGAGTCGCGGCGGTCCCGGATGGGCTAAATGCACGCAGAAATAGTCGACATCGGGGGGGACATCCTCGGCCGTCTGGGGCCACGGCAGCAACGGCACCTCTCGGCCGTAGTAGTACAAGAAAAGGTGGTGGACGTGATCGAAACTGACCAGTCGAGCCGACTCGGGCAGCCGAGACTGGAGCGTTGCCATCGCCGCCGGCAGGTTCTCGCTGCGCTGCTTTTGGATCGTGATGATTGGACCAACATAGAGCACACCCAACCCGGCGGCAATCGCCAACACGGCTCGCTCCATACCAGCCGGCGACGACAAGCGGGACGCCGTCCACACCACTGCGGCCAGCACCACCAACGCACCAGCGGTGAGCACGGCCAACCCCACGGGGACTCGATACGGGGAAGGGGGAAGCCACCAACTGCTGAAAAGCAACACGCCAGCCGTCAACGCCAGGCATCCGCTCGCCAGGCGAAGGAACAGGCGCCACAGCCGACCAGATTCGTCCCCAAGGTGCTCGCGCAAAACTTCCATGGCGACGCCGACCAACACGGCGATGCAGGGAAACAGCGGCATGAAATACCGCGGCCGAGCTTCGGGGGGCAACCAGACCGAAGGAAAAGTCACCAACACGCTCAATGTCAAAAACAGCGCCTGGTCGCGGCGCGCCCCCAAGGCCGCTCGCAAACGGCGCAAACCGAACGCCAGCAACAGCAGCGACCAAGGTGCCAGACAAACGACGCCGATCGCCAAGGGGTACGTCAGCAGGTGAGTCGCAAAAGTGGTCAGGCGGTGATCGTGAAAGCGGTTCGCCACGTTCCAAAAGTAGATCATCCAGCCGTTTTCCCATCCCATCTGGACCACGAAGGGGATTTGCCACGCGCCCACCACCATGCTGAATACAGCCAATCCCACCCCGTGGGTGGGTTCGGCCAGCGCGCGCTGCTGCCGGGAGATAATCAAATACACCCACACCGGTCCAAAGAAGTACAGCGGAGATTGCAGCCCTTTGGTGAGCATGGCCAGGCCGGCGCAGGCCCCGCCGACCGCCCACACCAGGCTTCGCGGCCATCCAGCCGTCCAACCTCGATACCAGAGCAGCAACGAAGCCGCGACCAGAAGGGTGAACACAGGTTCGGTTTCGCCCAGTCGTCCCTGTTCCAACACCTGCGCGAATGAGGCATACGCGGCGGCCGCCCCCACGGCGCCAGTCGTTGAGAGGTGCTGACGGGCCGACCAATACACCAGGGCCACCGTCAACACCGTGGAGATCAATCCCGGCAGACGCACGGACCACGCAGAAGTTTCTCCGGTGAGCAACATCAGCCCGGCGATCAGCCAGTTCTGCAACGGAGGCCGGCTGAGGCGCACCTGGCCTTGGGTCCGCGGCACAATCCAGTCGCCGGTGTGCAGCATTTCCCGGGCGATCACGGCCCGTCGGGACTCTTCACCGCGAATCGTCAGCGTGGTCAGTCGTGGAAAGTGAATTGCCAACGCGACCAGCAAGACGATCCAGAACTGCGGCTCGCGGTGAATCCGCGGAGTTGAGCTTCGCGGAGAATGCTCCCTGCCTCGTTTCTCCACGACCGTCCCCTTTCCTGGGAATTGGCGGCAGCTTTCAGCCATCCCGTGCGATGTGCCGCGCTGCGTCGGCGGTGTCGCCGACTTCGCCGGCCTTAGCGTTGCTGCCCGGCGAATGGCGCCGGAATGTCGACGCTGGTCAAACTCATGGCCCTCCGGGAATCCCGTGGCGAGGGATGCAGCAGGAACAACGTGTAGCGGTCAGCCGGTGATCGCTCCCGCCGGGTATGTTCACTCTGCGCCACCTGCACGACCTCCCCGAGTCGGGCCAATTCCTGGATCCGCTGCGCGCGGGTGATCAGATAAACGGCGTCGACCGTGCGGAATCGGCGGGCCACGTCTTGGACTTCCCAAATCCCTTCAATTGGCCGGTTGACATAGAACAAATGCCGCGCTATGTCCTGGGAACCGCTGGCGACCAGCGGGGCATCGCGCGGGGTGATCTGCGACACCAAGGCAAGAAACCGCTTGTCGGCGGCGGAAGGATCCCGCCTGGGCATGATCACCACTTGGGTCAGCATGTGCCCGCAACACACCAGCAGCAGCAGCGCGCTCCAGGCGCGGCTGGGCCGGCGTTGGCGCAGTTCCCATGCCAGCCAGGCACAACTTCCACTCACAAGCAGAGTCGCGACCAGGCCATCCAGCCACGAAAGCTGCTCACGGCATACCGCGAAGCCGGCCGACACGGCGCCACCCGCGGCAGCCAGCCCCAACACAATGATGGCGCCGTCCCAGGAGCGTCGGACATCGCGGAGCCAACTCCGACACTGCATCACGCCGTGCGCGATGAGGGGCGATAATGCGGGCAGAGCGTGAATCAGGTAATGGTGATGTTTCCCGGATGAACACGACAACAACGCCATCTGCGAAACCATCCACCACGCGCAAAACGCCTCGGGGGATCTGCGGTCCTTCACAATGGCTCGCCCGATCGTTGGGGCCGCGATCAGCAGAAACGGCGTCCAGGGCAGGAGTTGAACGGGCCAGGTGGTGAGGTAGTACCAGGGTGGCTCGACGTAGCCGAGCGTTCCCGCCACCCGTCCCAAAGAATGCTCCTTCCAGAGGGCTCCCGCCGACGGTTCTCGCAGCAACACCAAAGTCGGCCACATGACCGCCAGCGTGATGGCGATCAACAACCCCACCGGCGACCACCAGCGCCGCCACCCGCGCACATCACCTTGCAGCACAAACCAGCCCGCGCAGGTCAGCAAGGTCAACACGGCGCCGAACGCCACGCCCTTCACCAGATTCGTGCTCGCCAGTAGCAGCCAGAAGGCAAACCGCCGGCTGCTTCGCTGGCCCGGTGTCAGCATCGACCACCGCGTTTCTCCCGAAACGAACACCGTGATCGCTCCCACCACCATGGCCTGAAGCAGCACATCACCTTCCGCAAGGCGCGAATACATCGCCTGATAAACGCACGTCGCTTGAATGGCCCCCGACAGCCATCCCACCTGGGGGCCAAACAACCGGAACGCAAGATGCGCTGTCAGCAGCACGGACGCCACGCCGGCCAAGGCAAACGGCATCCGCATCGACCACTCATCCCAGCGTTGGAGCAGCAGGGCACACGCCGCGGCCAGCCATTGCGGCAGGGGCGGTTTTTCGACCCAGGTCCGGTCGCCGATCCGGGGCACAATCCAATCGCCGGATTGCAGCATGACCTTGGCGGTGCCCGCCAACAACGCTTCGTGATCGGTCAATGCCCGGTGAGATCCCAGACCGACAAAGTTGACGAGTAACGTGATCGCCAACAGCGAAGCCAGACCGGCGGGTCCGCCGGCCCCCCAATGGGCGATCGGCCGTGATAACCGCTCCCCCAATTGCCGCATACGCTCCCCTCCACGGCGAATTCGCGACCCCGCGCGCTACCGCCTTACCGGTTCCGCGTGTCGCGGCTTGTAGGTCATCTGGGGCGTTTCGTCAATGCGGCATTCCGTTGATCAGGACGACGGTACGGGAGTCTGGCAAGGTGGATCGGGAGCACCGCCAAGCATGCCGCCGACCAGATACCTTGGTGGCCGACTCTCATTGCCACGCCGCCCAAGAACTCCTCGTCAGGGGGGCGGCAAAGAGGGCCACGGTCGGCGGGCGCCGACGCCGTTGATGCCGAGCGCCGGGACCATACAGTGAACAAACCTCGCGTACAGGGGTTTGTGATGCAGAGGTGCCGGAGGTGGGACTCGAACCCACACTCAGGGTGAGCTGAACTGGATTTTGAATCCAGCGCGTCTGCCAATTCCGCCACTCCGGCGGCCGATTCACGTCCTCGCGAGAGGGACTCTCAAACCGTCTCCGGCGGACGCCTTGACGAATCGAGAATTCGCTTCGCCGAAAACGGACGGCGATCGTTTGCGGGCCGCAGTATAGCACGACGGTCCCGCCGACGGAAAGCGCATGGGCGCGGCAAATTCGCGCAGGTGGAACGCCGCCGGCGCCACGGCATCGACGCTTCATCCAGCGGCCCGATTTCCGCTGCGAATCCCGCGGGTTACCGCTCACCGGTCGTGGATGACACGGCTTGCCCTCGTGTGTGAATTGGGGAACGAGAGGGGGTAGCCGCTGCCGAACAGATGCCCCCGGCGGCAGATTGGGGTGGAAACGGCCTGCCGAGTACTTCCTGGCGGGATTTGCCAAACGTTCATGGAACATTCATCAGGTTTGCACGGAACCGAGTTAACTCTCATTGCCGGTATGGGAGCTGCGCCAGGACAAACCAATGATTGGCAGCCGCTGGCGAGCACCGCAAACATTGTCACCTTCCAGCTAAGGAGCCCGCATGGGGACCCACCAGGGACGGGAACGGATTCGCGTGCGAACTTTATTTGTGAGTGATCTGCATCTTGGTTTCCGGCACGCCCGCGTGCAGGAGTTCCTCGGTTTTTTGGAACATTTCCAGCCGGCCCATTTGTATCTGGTGGGCGACATCATCGATGGCTGGAAACTGCGCAGGTCGTTTCGCTGGGAGCCGCTGTTCAACGAAGTGCTGTCCCGTCTGTACGAACTGCACGAAGAGGGAACGTGCCTGTTTTACGCGCCGGGGAACCACGACGAATTCCTGCGGCGGTTCCGCTGGGACTTCGGTTTCGTCCGCGTGGCCGACGAGTTCGTGTACGAGGCCGGGGATGGACGTCGGTACTTGGTGACGCATGGGGATCGGTACGATCGCGTGGAATGCGGTGCACGCTGGTTGTCGGTCGTCGCCTCGATCGGTTATGACAGCCTGCTCTCCGTGAGTCGCCACGTCTGCCGCTGGCGGGGAGGCGGTCTTCGAGGCCACTATGCGTTCAGCGCGGCAGTCAAGCAGCGCGTGAAGCAGGTGGTGCGGTACATCAGCGATTTCGAACAGCGGTTGATGGCGGCGGCGGCGACGCGCCGCTGCGACGGCGTGATCTGCGGGCATGTCCACACCCCGCAACTCCGCTGGGATGGTCCTCAAGTGTACGTCAACCTCGGGGACTGGGTGGAGAATTGCACGGCGTTCGTGGAATACGAGACGGGGGAATGTGCGCTGCTGCGCTGTGTGGAAGGAGAGATCCTCGTGGAGCAAATGCTCGCGCCCACGCGGGTCGTCGCCTGCACATCGCCTCATGCGGAGCCGCATTCCGCGGCCGGTTGCCAGCGACGCGCAACCGCTTGACATCCCGTCCCTCAACGGGCGGAATTCCAGACGCCGAGGGGCGGTCAGTCCTCGTCGTCTTCGTCTTCCGCATCGGGATGGAGCGGATCGTTGGGGTCGAAAAAAAAGTCTCCCAGTCCCATCGGGGCGACATTTCCGCCCAGGGATTGCCGCTTCCGTTCGGCGAGACGCTGCAAGTCGGCCGCTTCCTCTCCCAAACAGGCAATCAACGCTTCGGCCCAGAGTCGGTCTTTGCCAAGCGGATGATGCGGGTCTTGCGCCAACCGTTTCAGGGCGTAACGCAGAACTTGAATGCCATCGCGCGTGGAAAAATCCAGATTGAGGGCGTGCGCTTGCTGAAGGAACTCCACGGTCAATTGAAGCATTTCCGGCTCGGCGAACGGCAGATGGTAGCGGAGAATGGCCAGTTCATCGTCCCGTTGGGGATGCGAGAGGGTGAGCGTCGGCTGGAGACGGCTCAAGATGTAATCGGGAATCTCAAACGTGGATTCATCGTCGTTCATCGTCACGGCACAGCGAAATTCGCGGTGCGCGGGAATGGTGATGCCCGCCACGATTGACTCCACATACCGCCGATGATCGAGCAGCGGAGCCAGACTGGCCCACGACTTCTCGTTCATGCGGTTGCCTTCGTCGAGAATGCACACGGCGCCGCGGATCATGGCCGTGACCAGCGGCGAGGCGTGGTACTTGATGTGGCCGTCTTCGGCAAGCACGGGCGTGACGAGCAGGTCTTCGGGGCGGGTGTCGGCCGTGCACTGATAGATGTAGACCGGTTGCTGACGGGCCCTGGCGGCAGCCACGGCGAGGGTCGTTTTGCCGATGCCAGGCACGCCCACCAGTCGCGGCGCCAAGGGGAGGTCGCGCTCATCGACGGTCAGCCAGCACGCCAGCAACTGGCGCAGGATCTCGCGCTGTCCGATCCATTCTCCGGAAGAAGTGTCCGGTTGGCTCAAATAGAGGCGGACGCCGTCGATTTCGACGTGTTCGATCATGCAATTACTTTGGCAGCCAGCCTGGCTGTCCGGCGGAGCCGTTCGTCGACCGCGGGGCCGTCGCCGCCGAACGGTGACACGTTACGCGACTGCCACGCGCTGACGGTAAATGCGGGCGATATCCTCGGCAGTTACCGTAATCGTCCGCGTGAAGCCGGTATGCGAGCGGTCGTAGGCGATGTGGACGGCCTGTTCGGGATGCTGGTGAATGATCCGCGCCAGCCACGCCTTGTCCTCGTCGGACAATTGACCAACCGAAGGATCCCACAAGGTGCGCGTCTCCATCACCAGCGAATCGACGCGCGGATCGTACTTGGTGTAATCGGCCATGGGTTCACGGAGAGACAAGAACAACAATCGCCAAAGCTGGATCATAATCGGCAAGGGTCGCGGGCCGCAAGCGTGGTCCGTCGACCCTTCACTTCGCCAAGGGAAGTGCAACTGCGTCTTCCCCTATTGCTGCACAATCCTGTCGGAAGCAGGGGGCGAAGCTGCCCCGGCTGTTGCATCTTTCCCGCAGCATGTTACACTCTGGTCCAATTAACAGGACTGAACTGGTAGGTGAATAGGATCTGTCATGTCGATCACGAAAGAACGGAAGTCGCAGCTAATTCGCGAGTTCCGACGAGCCGAGGAGGACACCGGCTCGCCGGAAGTGCAGATTGCCGTGCTCACCCAGCGGATTGCCCAGCTTACGGAACATCTGAAGGGGCACGTGAAGGATCACGCGGGACGGCGTGGTCTGTTGATGCTGGTCAGCAAGCGGCGGCGGCTGCTGGATTATCTCAAGAACTCCACTCCAGACCGTTATTTTGCCGTGATTGATAAGTTGGGTCTGCGGAAGTAATTCAGCGGCGAGCGGCTCTGGCCGGCTGGCGCGACGGGCTGCGACTCTCCGCGGATTCGTGCTACCTCTCTTGCGGGCGTGGCTGAAGTCGCAGCCAGTGTTTCTTGACCTGTCTCCCGCCGCGGAACGCACCTGGTGGCAGCCTTTCCGCTGCACCGGGTCGAGTCATTTTTCATCGAAGGAATTCACGCGTGAAAGTCTCTGTTCAACGCGAGTTCGCTGGTCGCACGCTCCAATTGAGCACCGGCGAATTGGCCAAGCAGGCCGCTGGCGCCGTGGTGGTTCAGTACGGTGATACCGTGGTCTTCGTGGCGGCTCAAAACGGGCCCTCGCGACCGGGCATCGATTTCTTCCCCTTGACGGTCGACTATCGGGAACGGGCCGCGGCGGCGGGCAAATTCCCCGGAGGCTTCATCAAGCGCGAAGGCCGTCCCACAACCCGGGAAATTTTGACCGCGCGGTTGACCGACCGGCCGATCCGCCCGCTGTTCCCCGAGTCGTACACCGAAGAAGTCCAAGTCATGTCGAGCGTGTTGGCGTACGACCACGCCAACGACCCCGACGTTCTCTCGATCATCGGCGCCAGCGCGGCCCTGTGTTTGGCCCCCGTGCCGTTCCATGGTCCCATCGGGGCCGTGCGCGTGGGCATGGTCGCTGGCGAATTCCGTCTCATGCCCACGCAAGCCGAGATGGACACCAGCGTTCTCGACCTGGTGGTGGCCGGAAACCGCGACTCGGTGCTGATGATCGAAGGCTTCGCCCAGCAGTTGCCGGAAAGCCAAATGGGCGATGCCATTATGTTCGCGCATCGCGCGATCGTGGAAATTTGCGAACTCCAGATGGAGCTGATGCAGCAAACAGGTCGCGAACGGGTAGCCCCGCCCCCCGTGCCGGACAACCCCTTCGTCCACCTGCTGCGGGAACAGGCCTACGAGTCGCTGAAAGCAGGCAAGCTGTCGAACGTGAAGAAGGAACGGAGCAACGCCACCCAACAGCTCAAGGAGGAGCTTGCGGCACGGTTTTTCCCCGACGGCGCCGAAACCACTCCCGAGGGCTGGACCAGGTCCCAGTTCGCGGCGGCGTTCTATCAGCTCGAAAACCGTGTCGTCCGCGACTTGATTCTCGAAGGCAAGCGTTTGGACGGCCGCGGCTACACGGACCTGCGGCCAGTGTCGTGCAGTGTCGGGGTGTTGCCGCGCGTGCATGGTTCCGCCCTGTTCACCCGCGGCGAAACCCAGTCGTTGGCCACGGTGACGCTGGGCACCGTGCGCGACTCGCAGCGGGTGGAAGGTTTGTTCGAGGAATACTCGAAGCGATTCATGCTCGATTACAACTTTCCGCCGTACTCCGTGGGAGAATGCCGGCCGATTCGCGGGCCAGGCCGTCGGGAAATCGGTCACGGCGCCTTGGCCGAACGCTCTGTCCAATGGGTGATTCCGTCCGAGGAAAAATTCCCGTACACCATCCGGGTGATCTCGGACATCATGGAATCGAACGGCAGCAGTTCGATGGCCAGCGTGTGCAGCGCGACCTTGTCGCTGATGGACGCCGGCGTGCCGATCACCCAGCCCGTGGCGGGAATCTCCATCGGACTGGTCAAAGAACCCGACCGCTACGTGCTGTTGACGGACATTATGGGAGACGAAGATCATTTCGGCGACATGGACTTCAAGGTGGCGGGCACGCAAAAGGGAATCACCGGGATCCAGCTCGACTTGAAAATCGACGGCATCAACGAGGAAATCATTCGCCGGACCCTCGATCAGGCCCGCGTGGCACGCATCGAATTGCTGAAGACAATGTTAACGGCGATCCGACGGCCGCGCCCCGAAATCTCCGCCACGGCGCCGCGGCTCTTGCGCACCAAGATCGATCCGGCCAAGATCGGCCTGCTGATCGGTCCCGGCGGCAAGAACATTCGCGCCATTCAGGAAGAAACCGGCACCACGATCGACATCAGCGACGACGGCACGGTGATGATCGCCTGCTCCAATGCGGAAGGTGCTCAGGACGCCTTGGCCCGCGTGGAGGCGATCGCCGAGGAAATCAAAGTCGGACGGATCTACCACGGCGTGGTCAATTCGGTGAAGGATTTCGGCGTCTTCGTCGAAATCGCTCCGGGGAAAGACGGGTTGTGTCACATCAGCGAACTGGCGGAAGGCTTCGTGAAGCACATCGAGGAAGTCTGCAAACTGGGCGACAAGATTCCCGTGAAGGTGATTGCCATCGATGATCAGAACCGGGTCAAGCTGTCGCGGCGCGCCGCCTTGGCGGACCTGAATGCTCCGGCAAGCGGCGGCAATGTGGGCGGCGGCCGTCCGCCAGAGCGTTAGGCCGCACCGACTCAGGTCGCGGGAGCGTGGCTGTTCGAACCGAAGACTGCGATGTCAGACACTGCTGCCACCCTCAACGATCCGTCGGCCCGCTGGCAAAGCCGCTATGCGGAAATTGCGGCGGTGGCGGGAGGGCTGGCCCACGAAATCCGCAATCCCCTGTCGACCATCAGCCTGAATCTCGAACTGCTCGACGAGGAATTGCAGGCGGGAGAGTCCCCCCGCGATCGGCGGATGCGGCAGCGCGTGCAGTTGCTGCAACGCGAGTGCGACCACCTCGAGCGGATTCTGAACGAGTTCCTGGAGTTCGCACGGGCCAGCACGCTGCACAAGGTGCCCACCCAGCTCAATGAGGAAGTCCACCGCTTCATCGACTTCTTCCAGCCCCAGGCCGCCGAGCACCATGTGGAGATCATGCCGCACCTGGCGGCACAGCTCCCCCCCGTGCTGCTCGACCGCCGCATGTTCCAACAGGTGTTGCAGAACCTGGCCCGCAATGCGGTGCAAGCCATGCCCGAAGGGGGGCGGCTGGAAATTCTGACCTACGAATCGCCCGGGGCGGTGGTGCTGGAACTGATTGACAACGGGGTGGGAATGGACGCGGCGACGCAAAGCCGCATCTTCGAGGTGTTCTTTTCGACCAAGCCCGGCGGCAGCGGCCTTGGACTGCCGACCGTCAAGAAAATCGTTGAGGTGCACGGAGGGAACATCACCTGCGAGAGCGAGCCGGGAAAAGGAACGCGGTTCCGCTTGACGTGGCCCATAGCCGCGACCTGAAGGCCCGGGATGTCGCCCTGTTGGGGGTCTCCGTCTCGGCGAGACGGCTGGGACGCGCCGTGGAGGCTGATGTGCAATCGCCGCAGCTACGCGGTAAACTGCAGGTGTTCCCGGTTGCCTCATGCCACGAGATGCCTCGCGTTCCCGGAAGCCCGGTCGCGATGTGCCGACGGCCCGGGTGGATGACGGGCCGTATGGCAGCCTGGGTCGAGGGTGTGAGCGGCACAGGCCTCGGCAAGTGCCGCGGGCGAGCCGCGAATACGCGCAACTGATGAACTGAAAACAGGTTCGACGCAGCCTGGCGAGTCGGCCGGGAAACTTCCCGGCACACATGGTGGTCGGATGACGGTGCACAACGGCGACAACTCAGACCTGTCGACGATCAAAATCCAGGTGCTGATCGTCGACGACGATGAGGCCCATGCTCAAGCCGTGGCGGAAAGCCTCGAGCGGGTAGGCTACATTTGTACCGTCGCTACCTCCGGCAAGCGGGCCGAGTCGCTGCTCGAATCCCAGAATTTCGACATCATCGTCACCGATCTGATGATGGATGACGTCGACGGCATGGAGATCCTGCGCAAAGCCAAGGAGGAATTGCCCGATGCCGAAGTCATCTTGTTGACCGGTCATGCCACGGTGAAAACAGCGCTTGCCGCGGGGCAACAAGGGGCGCACAACATCCTGACCAAGCCCGTCGACATCAAGGAATTGCGGGTCACGGTCGACAAGGCCGCCACGCGCGTGCGGCTGTTGCGGAAAAACCAGGAACTCAGCCGCCGTCTCGATGAACGCTTTGGATTTGAAGGTGTCATCGGTAATAGCGCGGCCATGCACCGCGTGATCGACAAGCTGCGGAGCGTCGCCCCCACCGACAGCACCGTGCTGATCCAGGGGGAAAGCGGCACCGGCAAGGAGATCGTGGCCCGGGCCATCCATCAGAACAGCGAACGCAAGAACAAGCCGTTCGTCCCGCTCAACATCGCCGCACTTCCCGAAAGCACTCTCGAGAGCGAATTGTTCGGCCACGAGCCGGGTTCGTTCACCGGGGCCACCACGCGGCGCATCGGCAAGTTCGAGTATGCCAACGGAGGCACGTTGTTTCTCGATGAAGTGGGGGAGATGCCGCTGCCCACGCAGGTGAAACTCTTGCGCGTCCTGGAAGACCGCAAGATCACGCGGCTGGGATCGAATGAGGAAATCGACATCAACGTGCGATTGGTGGCCGCCACCAACGCCGACTTGCAGGAACTGGTGAAAAAGGGATCGTTCCGCAAAGACCTGTATTACCGCATATCGGTGATCACGATTTATCTGCCCCCCTTGTCGGAACGCCGCAGCGATATTCCCCTGCTGGTCGAGCATTTTCTCAAGCAGGTGGCGGGTAAGCGGAATCGGCCTTTGCCGGTACTCGCCAAACCGGCCTTGCGGGCGCTGATGGCGTATTCCTGGCCGGGAAACATTCGCGAGTTGCGGAACGTTGTGGAATGCATGGTGGTGCAGGATACGGACGGCCGGCTCGACGTCGACGACCTGCCCCCCGAAATCGCACCGTTGTCGCCCGCCGAGGACCACGCGGACGAGCATGCCCAGCCGGGCGGCGATGGTCTCGTTGGCCGTCCCCTGACCGATGTCGAGCGGTATTACATCGCGAGGGCCTTGGAATTGACCGGCGGACGCCGCGACGAAGCGGCCCGGTTGCTCGGCATTGGCGAACGAACGTTGTACCGCAAAATCAAGGAATACAACTTGAAGGGCTAGCCCCCGGCGAGTGCGGGGCTGCACGGGCGTTGGATGTCGAGGCGGAGTGGTCTCGGATCAATGACCGCAGTGGGAAATCTCCCGTTCTCGAACCGCGGTCGTCAATGGCCTGGCCCTCTCCCGCCGCCGGCAGCGTCCCCGGAAGGATGGATCGTGAGCGACCGTTTTACCGCAGACGAACTCAGCCGATTTCAGCAGGACGGATATTTCATTGCCCGCGGCCTCGCCGACACCGACACCGTGCGGCTGATACGTGAAATCACCCTCGAACATTTGCGGCGGGAAATCCCCCCCGTTGAATTCGAGGCCGAATTGCATTATCCCGGCGCTCCCGCCTCCCTGGATGCGCAAGGCGGCCGCACGATCCGACGATTGAAGCAGGCTCATAGCCGTGGCTACGTCTTCACCGAATGGCTGCTCCGCCCCGCCCTGCTGCACCGGCTCCAACAACTGCTGGGGCCGCGCGTGGTTTGTCCCCTGGCACATCATAATTGCATCATGACCAAGCAGCCGCGCTTCAGCAGTGACACCGGATGGCATCAGGACATTCGGTACTGGTCGTTTCATCGGCATGAACTGGTGAATGCGTGGCTGGCGCTGGGGGAAGAGCGTGCCGAAAACGGCGGGTTGTGGGTCATTCCCGGCTCGCATCGCCAGACCTTTCGTGCCGAGCAATTCGACGCTGCCAAATTCTTTCGTGAAGATCTCCCGGAAAATCAGCCGCTGCTCGGCAGCCGGGTGGAGGTCGTGCTGGCCCCGGGAGACGTGCTGTTTTTTCATTGTCTCACGTTGCATGCCGCGTCCCGAAACCTCACGAGCGAGCCCAAGTTGTCCGTCGTGTTCACCTTTCGGGGAGATGGCAACGCCCCGGTCGCCGGTTCACGTTCGGCCGCATCGCCTGAACTCGTGCTCACACCGGGAGCCTAAGCGTCACCGCGGACAGCCTCCGGTCCGATGGAGCAGGCGCGGCCGTCGGATGAACAAGTCGTCCCTGGAACCAACGGACAGAACCCGGATGCTTGCGAAAATCGACGCCTGTTGGGTCCGGGCTGCCGGCATCGTCCCGCGGCCTTTCGCCATTCCCTCGGAAATTTTTCACAGCGACGAATTTCCAGCCCCGCAACGGTAACATCAATTCCGCGCACGGCCCGGATATCGCTCACATATCGGTCACCAGATCAGAGTCACCACATGGATTTAGCAACCTTCCACCACTGGCTCGAGGAGTGGCGCGCCGGTCGGGTTTCTGTCGCGGAACTTTGGCAACACCTGCTGACAAGCGCTCCCGAGGTCACGGCGATCACGGCCACGCGGCTCGACATCGATCGCGCCCAGCGCTGCGGATATCCCGAAGTCGTATACGGTCCCGGCAAATCGGCCGAACAATTGCTGGAAATTGTTGCCCTCCAGCAGCGCGCCGGCCAGCCGTCACTCATCACCCGGGTACTCCCCGAGCAAGCGGAGTTGTTGCTGGCTCGCTATCCTCATGCCGTGCATCACGTGCTGGCTCGGACGGTACGGATTGCGGGTCCGCAGCCGCTCGCAGAGCATGGCCGGGTGGTGGTGGTCACCGCGGGAACGACCGATCGCCCCGTCGCCGAGGAAGCCGCCGAAACCGCGCGCTGGATGGGCTGCCATGTCGATCTGTTGATGGACGTGGGCGTGGCGGGACCACAACGGTTGTTGCAGGTGTTGCCCCAGTTTGAAGGGGCCGATGCCGTCGTCGTCGTGGCCGGAATGGAAGGCGCGCTCCCCTCGGTGGTGGGGGGATGGGTGGCCTGCCCAGTGATCGCGGTTCCCACGAGCGTCGGCTACGGGGCTAACTTTCAGGGATTGTCGGCCTTGCTGACCATGCTCAACAGTTGCGCGGCGAACGTGGCGGTGGTGAATATCGACGCGGGCTTCAAGGGGGGCTTTCTGGCGGGTATGGTAGCGCGGCGGACGGCCCGCAAATCCCCGGCGACATGAGGCATCGCTGCTTGGCGCCGCGCGCTCGAAGACCGGTGGCCATTCCACCCGTTAGGAGTGAGCGTTTGCCTGATCCGCTGAGATACTGAACTGTCCCCCCGTACGACACCCGGTTTGGCGAGCCACGCTGCATGGAACGAATCACCGCCCTTCCCGATCCGCCCGCGCGGCCGGTCGACGCGCACAAGGGGAGTTTTGGTCGCGTGCTGATCGTGGCTGGCAGTCGGGGCATGACGGGAGCCGCGTGTCTGGCCGGTGTCGCGGCGTTGCGAGCAGGGGCGGGTCTGGTGACGGTCGCCACTCCTCAAAGCGCGCAAGTCGTCGTCGCCAGTTTCGAACCGTCCTACTTGACGCTCGGTCTCCCCGACGACGTACAGGGCCGTCTGTCGCAAGCGGCGCTTCCGACGGTGCTGACGGCCATCGCCGGGCAGACGGCGGTCGCCTGGGGACCGGGACTGGGCCGTTCCGATGAACTGGATGAACTCACCCACGTCGTGTACCAAGCAGCATCGGTACCGATGGTGTTCGACGCCGACGGATTGAACGCACTGGTCCAGCGTCGAACGGCTTTGGCGGATTCCCATCCCGCGGGTCCGCGAATCCTTACCCCGCATCCGGGTGAATTCGCCCGCCTGACGGGCCGTTCCGTTGAAGACATCGCCGAGCACCGGGAAGACCTTGCCGTCGACTTCGCCCGCCAGCACGGCGTGATCGTGGTCTTGAAGGGAGCTGGTACGGTGATCAGCGATGGAGAGCGCGTCGCCGTCAATACCACCGGCAATAGTGGCCTGGCCACCGGCGGAACAGGCGACGTGTTGACCGGACTGTTGGCAGGGCTGCTTGCTCAACGGATGGAACCGTTTGCCGCGGCCCAATTCGCAGTCTATCTGCATGGTTTGGCGGGCGACCTGGCGGCGGCCGAACTATCGCCAGCCGGGATGATCGCATCCGATCTGCTCAAGTATCTGCCGCGCGCCTGGCGACGCATGGGGTATTAGCATTTCAGGAGATTCCGCCTTTGGCCACGCCGTCGGACGACGCGCCGTGTGCTTCCTTGCACATCGGTTGGCAACTCGCCGCCTGGTTGGTTGCCCTCGGCGTGAGTATTTTGGGGCTGTTCGATGCGATCGCCGAGTTCTCGCCCGACATGGCCGCCCTGAATGCGGTGTGGCTGCTGGCCGGCGGCGTGTGCTGGTTACTGGTGCGTCAACGTCCGAGAGTAGTCCCCCGACCGGCACGCGAACAGCGCTGGAGCCGTCTCGATACGGCTGCCGCGGCGGCTCTTGGCATGTTGGCGGGCTGTTTGGCGGCCGGAAGCGGGGCGCTCCTGGGACCGTTGCCTCCCGCATATCATGACGAATACAGCTATCTGTTCGGGGCACAGTCGGTATTAGCCGGACGGTGGACCTGGCCCAGTCACCCCTCGCACCCCGAACTGTTCGATCAGTTGCACGTGCTGAACGAAGGGATCATGGCGAGCCGGTACTACCCCGGCACGGCAAGCTGGATGGCCCCCTGGCTGGCGCTGGGAAATCCGTGGGTAGGACATTGGTTGGCTGGGGCCTTGGCGGCGGCGGCGGTTTACGGCATCGGTCGCGAGCTGGGAGGACGCCGGTGCGGAATGATTGCCGGCGTGCTCTTCGCGGCGGCGCCGGGACCAGCCCTGTTCGCGAACTTGCTGCTGGCCCACCATCCCACCTTGTTAGGGCTGATGGTGTTTGTGTGGGGGTTCGCGTGCGGACAACGCACCGAGCGTTGGACGCACTTTTTGATCGCCGGGATGGGCCTGGGCTGTGCGCAGTTGTGCCGGCCGGCGACGGCGGCCGGCATGGCGCTCCCGTTCGGCATCTGGTGCCTGATTTCCGCGGCGCGACAGCGGCGCGTGCCCGCGGCGCAATGGTTGGCCCTGGGCTGTCCGCTCGCGGGCGCTCTGGGGGTGATGCTCGCCTATAATCAGGTCGTTGCGGGAAGCTGGTGGACGTCGCCGTATCAGCTCTATACCGAAATCTATACTCCGCGCCATGTGTATGGTTTGAATAACGTGCTGCGCGGCGAGCGGCGACTGGGGCCGAAAGTTCTCGATGACTACGACCGTTGGGCCGAGAATCTGACGCCGTCCCTGGCCTGGCGGAATGTGCTCAATCGCCTGTTGGCGACCGGCTCATGGACGCTGGATCTGCCGTTGCTGGCGTTGACGGCGGTGCTTGCGGTTCCTCTGTGCCTGGGCGGTGACGTCCGCTGGAGATTGGCGGCTTGGGCGATTGCGTCGTTGCACGCGATCCATTGGCCCTATTGGTATGTGGGCATCATGGGCTGGCACTATGTGTTCGAGTCGGCCCCGTTGTGGTGCCTGCTCTGCGGGCGCATCACCGATGAGTTGTTCCGCGCGTGGAGTGCCGGGCGGCGGGATGTCCTCCCCTTCTGGTGGTGCGGACTGGCAGTGATCGCCTGGGGAGGCATGTACGCCGATGGTCCGGAGACCCCCTCGCGCTGGCGCAGGGGGCTTGCGGTCATCGAGCATCCGCGGCGGCAACATGCCGACTTTCGCCGGTGGCTGGAGCACACCGTAGGGCCAACTCCCGCCCTGGTGTTGGTGGATCCGCGCGGGACCGATCCCCACCTGGACTTCGTGATCAACGCACCTGGCTGGCAATCGCCGCTGCTGGTGGGGCGCTATCGACCGGGACACACCGATCTGGAAGCCGTCGTTCGTGATTTCCCGGACCGGCGGGTCTGGTATTGTCGGCCGGACCGGGGCGAACTCCGGTTGCTGTCGCCGCCCCAAAAATAAACCGCACGCGAGGTCGGCTCGCGTGCGGTGGAGGAGTCGGCTGAATCGACACCGATCGCTGAATCGACACCGATCACGGTGCGGCTAGGCGTTCTTTTTCTTCTTGGGAGCAAGGGCCGGAATCTTGGCCTTTTGCTCGTCGGTCAGGAATTCAGCCATCTTGGCACGCACCTTGGCTTGGAGTTCCTGCAATTCCTTCTGAGCGGCTTCGTATTTCTCCTTTTGTTCCGGAGACAACTTCAGGGCGCCAAAAATGGCCTCCTGAGCCGCTTTCCCTTTGAGCTTTTCCGATTTGGCCTTCGCTGCCGCGTCCTTGCGAGCCTGCTTTTGTTCGGGGGAGAGCAGGTCGTCAAGCTTCTTCTGGACCTCCGCCAATTTGGGACCGAATTCCTTCTTGAGTGCGTCCAGTTTGGTCTCCTGCTCCGCCGTCAGCGAGACCTCCTTGGGCAACTGAAACACCGAGGAATTTGCTCCCGGCGTGTTCTTCTTGCCCTTTTTTTGGGCGTCCTGCGCCACCGCGACCGACCCGGCGGCGATTCCCACGCAAAGCACCGTCAACACGACCTTCGCCACAATTGAGCGCATCAACATCATCAGGATCTCCAGCATGGTCAGGGAGGACTAAACGTTTTCTCTCGGAGGCCGTGGTGGCCCGCGGCGACCACGACCTCCCTGGAAACTACCAGGCGGCCTGAAGCGTTTGTGATTCCGACCGTCAGGCAAACAATTCGGGAATCACGGAGCCATCGCGCACGATCATCACCGGACGGCCAGTACTGGTGTGATACTCCTTGCGGTGATCAATGCCCAGGTTGTGATAGAACGAGGCGGCGACATCGGCCGGCGAGTAGTTGTGATTGATCGGCCCCAAGCTCTTGTCGTCCGTCTCGCCAATCACCTGGCCTGGCTTGATGCCCCCACCCGCCAGCAGCATGAACATCGATCGGGCGTAGTGATCGCGGCCATTGCGGCTGGTGTTGATTTTCGGCGTGCGGCCGAACTCGCCGGTCACGAACACGGCCGTCGATTGCAACAGTCCCTTCTGCTGCAAGCCGTTGATCAGGGCGGCGAAGCCCTGGTCGAATTGAGGCAAGCGCTGCGTTTTGAGGACTTCCCAGTTGTTGTTGTGCGTATCCCAGCCTCCCATGGAGATGGTGACGAACCGCACTCCGGCTTCCACGAGTCGCGTCGCCAACAAGCAGCTTTGACCGAACGGCGTGCTGCCGAACGGCTCGGCAAAGGACGGCGATTCCTGGCTCACGTCGAACGCCTGGCGGGCCCGCTTCGAGGTGATCATCGCATAGGCCTGCTCGGAGAACTTGTCCAGCCCCTCGAGCAATTGGTTGTCTTTCTCAAACCCGCGGAACGCCGTGTCCAAATCCTTCAGCAGATTGGTCCGGCGTTCGACCTCGCTGACCGTCAGACCACGTTCCAGCGACACGCCACGCACGCTGAACGGCTTGCCCGGCTGCGGCGTGCTGCCCGTGTTCAACGGAGCGTACTGCACCCCCAGATAGCCCGGCTTTTGCGCGCTGTTGGGGATCGCCACGAAGGCCGGCAGGTTTTCAGCGCCGCCAAGCTCCTTCACGACCACCGCGCCGTAGCCGGGAAACTCCAGCGATGCGATGGGGCGGTTGCCCGTGTTCACGTACTGGGTGCCCAGTTCATGAGCGGCCAGAGTGTGCGTGATGCCGCGCAACAGACAGACCTTATCCATCACCAAGGCGGTCTTCGGCAAGTGCTCGGAGATTTCAATCCCCGGCACATTGGTGGGGATGGGCTGGAATTCTCCGCGGTACTCGCTCGGCGCCTGGGGCTTGAGGTCGAACGTATCCATGTGGCTGGGGCCACCCTGGAGATTGATGAAGATGGCCGACGTGGCGCGAGCCGGCCGCACCTCTCCCGCGGCAACCATCCGCAGATAACCCGACAGGGTCAAGGCACCGCCGCCGAGCACTCCTACCTTCAGAAAGTCACGGCGTGCCACGCCGTCGCACGTGCGAAAGTAAGCCATGAATCAGATCCTTTCGTAAACTGGTGTGAGGCGCCGGAAACCCAATCATTCGTTCAGACAAAAAGCATCGCGACTGCCGTCCATTCGCCGCAAGCTGCTCGTGCAATTTGACGAGCGTTCGTTCCCCTCGCAGCGTGCGGTATCGTACATCAGTGATTCACCATGAACTCCTTGGTGTTGAGCAGCGCCCACAGCAGGTCGCGAGCGGCCACGGCCAGGTCGCCGGTCTCGGTGAAATAAGCGGCCGCCCGTCGTGCCTCCTCGTCGGTGGGAAGTCGCGTCAGGGTCCGCAAGTAGGCCTGACGGACGATCGCCCCCACATCCGCCGGATTGACGTTCGACGCGGAAGACGACTCGTCCACGGCGCGAAGCTCCGCGGCTCGTGCCCGGATGGCGGCCAGTTCCTGCTCGGCGCGGGCGATCTCCTCTTGCTTCCCCGCCGCCTTGGCTTTCTTCAAGCGGGCTTCCATCCGGTCGAGGAGACGTTCCACCTGCTTGCGTTCGCCAGCCCGATCATCGTCTGCCTCGCGGCCTTGCGCGGTCCGCACGACTTGATCCACCCAACCGCCGCGGCGATTGATCATGTCCAGTGTTTCCTGGTCGTTTTGCAGGAACACCGTTTGCAACAGGCTGGCTTCGGACGAGCGGTCGCAGTCGCAGTTGCTCTCGCGGATGGACCGGCCGAAGACCGTCAGGGCATAGCGGCTGCGATTGTTCTGCGTGCTCACGATCGGTTCGGCGATCGCCCGCCCCTCGACATGCTCGTGCAACTTAGCGGCTTCCTGGTCGCTCGCCGTGGCGACGCGGAGCGCGTCGTAGGCCACCTCGGCGGGAAGTCTCCGCGGCACCGCCCGGCTAAAGTTCCGTTCATCGAGCCGGTTGGTGTCGTTGGTCTTCCAGGAAAGCTGATACGTGCGGCTGTTGCAGATTTCGCGATGCAGCCATTTGAGGTCGTAGCCGCGAACGCGAAACTCCGTCGCCAGATAATCAAGCAGTTCCGCATTGCAGGGCGGGTTGGCCAGGCTGAGGTCGTCGGTGGGTTCGACGATGCCGCGATGGAAGTAATTCGCCCACACGCGGTTGACGATCGCCTTGGCGAAATACGGATTCTGCTCATCCCGCATCCAATCCATCAGTGCCGTGCGCGGATCATCCATTTCCTCGATGCGGTATTCTTCACCCCCCAACACTTTCGCCGTGCGTCCCGAAACCACCCGCGATTTCTTGGCGGTTTCCTTGTCGGGACGGCGGGTGTCCGATGGTCGCGGGCGGTCCGGATACAGTTCACGGAACGGCACCACCTTGCCTTTTTCCGCCTGTTCTCGCAGGAGATTGGCCAGTTGGTTGCCGTTTTTCTCCTTCGTATTGAGGCCCAATTCCTCGAGCAGTTCGCGCTGCGCCTCGCGGGCGTCGGGAGCAAAATCGAAGCGCACCCGCGTGAAGAATCCCTTGAACCGGTCGAAATCGTCCTTGGTCCACTGATCGAAGGGATGCTTGTGGCATTGCGCGCATTGAATCCGCAGACCCAAAAACGTGTAGGCAAAACCCAAGGCCCGGTCGTCCGCATTATTGAAATTATTGCGCGTCCAATAATGCGGCAGATAAGGATGGTCGGCAAACGACTTTCCCGACTCCTTGTTCAGGTAGCTGCTCATGCGCGCGCAATACTCAAGGTACGATTCCCCCTCCAGGCGGCTTTTGGCCAGTACGATGCGCTCCACAAGCTGATCGTAAGGCACGTTTTCCGCGAGTTGTCGACGCATCCATGCGTACCAGTCATTCGCGGCCACGGTCCGCCCGCCCGGGTTGTTGTTGTTCTGATACCGTTCGTTGTTGCCCGTCCAATCGCAGAATTTCGTGGCCCACCACGCGGCATAGCCGGGCCGTTCCAGCAATTCCTCGATCTTGCGGCTGCGCTTGTCGGGGGACGGATCGCTGAGGAAGGCTTCCGTCTCGGCCGCCGTGGGCAGCGTGCCAGTGATATCCAGCGACGCCCGGCGGAGAAATTCGCCATCGGTGCAGACCTCCGACGGCAGAATGCCGAGCTTCTTCAATTTCAGCACCACCAGTTCGTCGATTTTGGTGGGGGTGGGCACCGGCGGATAATTCGGTCCCACGCGGTTGCTGACGGGATGAATGACGGGAACGGGCACCACCCCGTTATCATAGAAGGCCACCACATGGGTGTCCCCCGGCCCCTGCGCGGTCACAAGACCCGATTCGGTGATGGTCGCCACCTGATCGTTATTGGACTGAAAGCGGCATAACGGGGTAACGTCCTCCCGAGTGCCGTCCGACCACACGACCACCGCCTTCAGTTGCCAGGTGTCACCCTTCTTCGCGGCGACCATCTCTTCGGGGAACACGTCGAGCCGCACGAATTCGGGGGCGTTCTTCGCCACCGGCGGCGCTCCGTCCTCAATCCACTTCCGCAGCACGCGGTATTGCCACGTGCCGGCTTCCAGTCGGTGCCCTCCTTCGTGAGGAATGCCGAGCGTCGGTTTTTGCAGGATCAGACTGTCCGCTGGGGACTTCAGGTTCGTGCGCGGTTCCTCCCCTCCCAGCAAGGCTTCGTGGTCGGCGGTAAAATCGTAGCCGAACAACGACAACCGGAAGCCACCCTGCCCTTGAAACGATCCATGGCAGGACCGGCCATTGCAGCCCAGTTTGCCCAGCAAAGGCACGACGTGCTGACGAAAATTGGGGGACTCGGCCACCCCGTCCTGGGCGAAGCGGGTGTCAATGCGGGGCCGCTCCACGGCCGCGTCGGCAGGCGAGAAGCACAGGCTGAAGACGACGCACATTGTCAGGTTCATACGGCAAGATCCTCGTTCTGCGGTGAACAACGCCCCTCGCGAGGGAAGCCCCTGTTGTGAGGCGCTATCCGCTGTGTTGGTGGCGCCCATGTCTCTGGGTTCGTGGACCGGTGTCGGTTCGTGGACCGGTGTGGCTGGCCCCTGTCTCAGTACGGAACTTCACTTCTTCTTACTGCGAGGCGAGGTCGCCTCCTTATGGTCAGCGGTCGAAGCCTTCCCGCCGGCCTTGGGAGCCTTTCCGCTGGGGGCGGGGGTCGGGTCCTTGGGCTGAGGCGATGCCTCGGGTTTCCTTGGGGAGCCAGCGGCGTCGGCTGGCTCCGACTTCACGGGGGACCCAGCGGCCGACACGTTGGGTTTGGCCGTCACCTTCGACTCCGCTCGATTCGGCGACTTCGCCCCATTCGGTTTGACCGGAGGAACGGAGTTGGACTTCCCGGGTTGTTTCGCGGATTTCGCGGGCAGCGGATTCGGGCTGCGCAGCCGGCTAAACTCCCGTTCGAGAATGGCCGCCGATCGATCGTTCTGGTCGGCAATCTGTTGGTCGAGCTGTTCCAACCGTTTGTGCAGCCTCGTCCGCTCGTCTTGCAGCAATTTCACCCGGATTTGCAGGCGTTCGGCGAGCAGGGACCGCAATTCATCTTCCAGGGCGGCGTCTCCCCCCATGGCCAGGCGGGCGGCGAGCAGCCGAATTTGGGAGTTGAGCTTCCACTCGGCCAATTCCAGCTCGTACCGCTCGGGGGTCCGCTCACGACTGCGCTCCAGCCGTTCGCGGGTACGGTTGAGTTCCGTGAGCGCGGCCTCGAAATCCTTGGGGGCGCTGGTCCGCAACTGTTCGAGGAGGGTCGCCAGTTCCGGATGATGGGTTTTGGCGAACTCCAGCGCGGCCGCGGCAGCTTCCTTGTCGAGCGCGGCCGCCCCGGCGGAGGCTCCCCACACCATGCTCCAGGCCACGGCGAGCAAACCACACCACCACCGCACGTCAGTTATCCTCCCAGTCGTCTCGGGGCCAGTCGTCCCGAGGGTTGAGTTCCTGGCGACCACGCTCCAACGACACGGCCGCAATCATCCAAGCCGGAATCTGGTCAGCCGCCACCTCGGCATCGTCGTCGCTCAGATCCGGTTCGGAGACCGCCGCCGTCTTCAACGTTTCGTGATGCCCCCGCCACAGGGTTACCAATTGAGCCGCCACTCGGTTGTTCTCGTCCCGTTCCGTGCGAGACCAGGGGCTGAGCGTCCACAACAGGCACACCGCGGCGGCCGCCACCGCGGCCACTGCGGACCAAGGCCGGGAAGATCGAGAGGTTTCGGCAACCGGCGGAGCCGCCAGCGGGAGAGTTTCCGCGGCCACCATGGCGTCGAGACAACGCACCGCCGCAGCCACCCGCCGACAAAGCTCCACGTCGTCCGCGAGCCGCTGTTCAAAGGCTTCGGCAGCCGGAGCCGCAAGCTCCCCCAGCACATACTGGAGGGCAAGCCAGTCGTCGGGAGAGGGGTGCGGGTTAGTCCACATGTTCGGTCGGTCGGTTGCTGGAGTCTCGGCCGAAACGCTCCACCGATTTTCATCCGCTGCGTTTCGTCCAACACTGCTCATTTGATCGTTCATGATTCTGGCAGACGCAGTCGTCGCTGCAGTTTCTCCATGGCTGCGCGCATGCGGGACAGCACGGTTCCCAACGGTAAACGCAGTTCCGCGGCAATTGTGGCGAACGTCTCCTCGCGATAGATCCGCCGTTCGACGATCACGCGCTGCTCCGGCGGCAGGGACTCCAAGGCCAACCGCACTTGCTGAATGTCTTCTTCACGGACAAGGGCACCCGCAACGTGATCTGCTGTGCCATCCTTCGAACGCAGCCAATCCTGACTGAACTTCTGCAGGCTGCGTTCCTGAACGGCTTGTCGCCGTCGCAGAAGCATGGCCTCGTGGAACGCCACCTTGAACAACCAGCCCCGCACCGTTGCGGGCTGGGCCGCATGACCACTTTCCAACGCCCGTTGAAACGTGTTTTGCAGGGCTTCCGCCGCCAGTTCCCGATCCCGCAACACTCCCCGCAAGAAGGCATCCAATTCCTGGCCGTAACGGCGATGCCAATCAGTGACGACTTCCGCGGAGACACGTTCGGGCGAGTCAGGGCCCCTCGATGCGTCGCCAAGGGGTGCTGCACTCAAGGTCGCGTTCCTGCAACCACGCTCACAGAGAACGATGCGCCACGAGGCCCGATTATTTGGCGGAACCTGGATATTTCGCAACAAATGCCCTGCATGAGTCGCAACTTCTATCCCACTATCATGTTATCCGCACAGGCTCCGTGCTGGGCTGGTCGAAATGGCCCCCCGGGACGACCAGTCAGCCACGGCCGGATTTCGCGGCTGATCCTCCCGGCTGGAAAACTTCGCGGACGATCCGCCTTTCCGGATCGGCAAGGCGCAGTGTGGTGGAACCGGCCCCACGGGCACAGCTCGCCGCCGCCGATCCCTGATGAGAAGACGATCCCTGATGAGCAGAAACTCGCGCCCGGACCGATGCTCATCCGGTACTGCGCCTCTGGCCGCAGCCGCCGGCAGGAGCGACTGGCAGGAGCCGCTGGCGACAGTCCCCCAGCAGCAGTCCCGTGCCTCAGCCGCTGGAGTCAATCCCCAAGCATCCGTTCCCGCGCCTCAGCCGCTGGGGGCGAGGGCCTGTTGCAATTCCGCGCCGATGCGGGCGATGGCATCATGGGCTGCGTCGAAGATTTCCACCCGCTTGACGAAAGCGTGAATCATGCCGTCGTAACGGTGCAGCTTGACCGGGACGCCCGCCGCCCGCAACGCAGCCGCGAAGGCTTCTCCCTCATCGCGAAGCGGGTCGTACTCGGCGGTGAGCACCAAGGCCGGAGGCAGTCCTGCCAGGGACGCAGCGCGCAAGGGGGAGGCGTAGGGATCGGAACGCTGGGCCGGGTCGGGAACATACTGATCCCAGAACCATTGCATTTGGCTGCGGGTGAGGAAGTAGCCGTCGGCGTTCGCGAGATACGACGGCCGGTGGAAATCGCAGTCCGTGATGGGATAAATCAACGTTTGCTGGCGGATTGGCGGGCCGGAACGATCGCGGCTCATGAGGCAAAGGACCGCGGCGATGTTACCCCCGGCGCTATCGCCGGCGACCGCAATCCGGGCTGGATCGCCTCCCCACTCGGAAGCGTGTTCGGCGACCCATAGCAGGGCGGCATAGCCATCGTCGATGGCCGCGGGAAACGGGTGTTCTGGCGCCAGGCGATAATCGACCGAGACGAACAGGCAGTTTCCGGCAGCGGCCAGGCGGCGAACAAGGTCATCGTGCGTTTCGATGCTGTTCAACACCCACCCGCCCCCGTGGAAATACAGGCAGACGCCCAGCGGTTCCCGTGCTTTGGGGGTGTACAGCCGGATACGCAGCGGACCGCCTGGTCCCGGAATGTGACGGTCTTCCAGCCTCGCCAAGGTGGGACAGCCGCGACACAAACCGCTTCCCAGCAGCAGGGCTTGCCGGCTCATTTCCACCGGCAGAGTTTCGAGCGGCAATTGGCGCTGGGTTTTGAGCTGGGCCAGGAATTGTTCCGCTTGCGGATGCAAAGGCATGGGCCATTCGACTCCGGGGGGCGATCCCGCGGGATGCCAGGAGACTGTCGGATCGTGTCGAGCGCATCTGGCGCTTGTACAACAGGAGCAGAGTGATGTCCAACGGGGAATCGCTCGAAAACCGGGCGCAGCGGGTTGCTGGCGGAGTTTCCGCGATCGACAATACGTCCGTTCGGTCCCACCAACGGAGGAGCGCCCCCGCCATGCCAGGCACTTTCTGCAAGCTGTTGTTCTTTATGGCGGCGTCGATCGCCGCGGCTCAGGAGGGCGCGAAGCCCAACGTTGTGCTGATTGTCGCTGATGATCTCGGCGCCATGGACCTGGGTTGTTACGGCAGCACGTTTCACCGGACGCCGGCACTGGATCGGCTGGCGCACGAAGGGGTGCGGTTCACGCAGGCGTATGCGGCGTGTCCCGTCTGCTCGCCGTCAAGGGCCGCCGTCCTGACGGGGAAGTATCCCGCCCGCCTGCACCTGACCGACTGGTTGCCGGGCCGCGCCGACATGCCCTCTCAACGGCTGCAACGCCCCAACATTCGACAGCAGTTGCCGCTGGAGGAAGTCACGCTCGCCGAATTGTTTCGCGACGCGGGCTACGCGACCGGCCATATTGGCAAGTGGCATTTGGGGGGCGACGGGTTCGGTCCGCTGGAACAAGGGTTTGAAGTCAACATTGGCGGCGACCATACCGGCACGCCGCTCAGTTATTTCGCGCCCTTCAGCAAAGGGGGGCGGACGATGCCCGGCCTCGCCGAGGCACCTGCCGGCCAATACCTCACCGACCGTTACGCCATCGAAGCCGAGCGTTTCTTGGAAGCGCACCGAGACCGCCCGTTTTTCCTGTACTTGCCCCACAATGCCGTGCACACGCCGCTCCGCGCTCCCGATGAATTGGTGCAGCAGTTTCCCGCCGCGACGCCGTTCACCGGGCAACAGAACAATCCGATCTATGCAGCCATGCTGTTAGCGCTCGACCGGGCAGTGGACAAGGTGCGCACCAAACTGACTGCGCTGGGCATCGCCGATCGGACGTGGATTGTGTTCACGTCCGACAACGGCGGTTTGTCGAATGCGGAAGGACCGCAGACCCCCGCCACGTCGAATGCCCCGCTGCGGGAAGGAAAGGGCTGGTTGTACGAAGGAGGCATCCGTGTGCCGCTGATCATCGCCGGTCCACGGATCAAATCGCCCGGCCGAACTTCAGACGCGGTGGTCTCGGGCTACGACGTCTTGCCCACGTTGGCCGAGTTGTGCGGACTGGAAGTGCCCCACGCCGTCGACGGCGTCAGCTTTGCATCCGTTTTAACCGAAGCCGCTCAGCTCCCCGAGCGCACGCTGTACTGGCACTATCCGCATTACAGCAATCAAGGCGGACGGCCTGGCGCCGCGCTGCGGGCGGGAAATCTGAAATTGATCGAGTATTTCGAAGACGGCCGGCGGGAGCTGTTCGACCTCGCAGCCGATCCCCGTGAGACGCGCAATCTGAGCAGCGAACGTCCTCAAGAGGTGGAACGCCTCGGCCGGCAATTGGCTGCCTGGCGAACCGAAGTCGGCGCCCAACTGCCGACGCCCAATCCGCATTACCATCCCCATCCGCAAGCCCCGAACGGACGCATCGAACTGCCCGCCAAAACCGCCATCGTCCACGGGGTCATGCTCCGCTATGAATCCATGCCGCACAAAAACACGCTCGGCTTTTGGACTCTTGCCGAAGATTGGGCCCGTTGGGAATTCGAAGTCGCACGCCCTGGCGTATTCCGCATGCAAGCCCTTGTGGGCTGCGGCAAGGGGAGCGGCGGAAGCGTGGTGGAATTCACGGTTAACCAGCAAACGCTGGTCCTGACGGTGGAGGAAACGGGCGGTTTCCAGAACTTCGTGCCGCGGGACTTGGGGGTGGTGACTCTCCCCCGACCCGGGCGATACGAACTGACGGTCAAACCGAAGACGAAACCTGGACCGGCCGTCATGGATTTGCGGCAAGTGACATTGGTGCCCGAAGGGAAGCAGTAACCGCCGGGCGGCCGCGAACTGTGCCATCCGATCCCGCTCTGGAATCACACATGATCGTCCCGGACACCGCTGAGGAAGCCCAACCGCCCGAACCGCCACCCGCCGCCGAACAACTTACTTTCGAGGGCGCCCTCGCCGAACTGCAAGCCATCACTCGGCGGCTGGAAGACGGCAAGGAAAGTCTGGAAGCCACGTTGTGCGACTTCGAGCGGGGAGTGCAACTGCTCCGCCGATGTTATGCACTCTTGGACCAGGCTGAGCAGCGCATCGAATTGTTCCTGGGCTTTGATGAACAAGGTGCCGCCGAAACAGCCCCGTTCGATGCCTCGGCGACCATGACGGCGAATGCAGCAACCGCCGGCAAACGTCGGAAATCTGGCGCGCCCCGTACATCGGCCTCCGGTAATCCGGAGACGGATCCTCGCGGATTGGACGAAGGTTGACGGCTCTGCGGCGTTGTCGGGGCACACCACGCCGTTAGGATCACGCCATTCGATGCGATGTTGCCGTCTCCTGCGTCTGGCGAAAAAAAGTCAGCTTCCCCGTTGCAAGCGGGAAGAGGGGCGGGTGAGAATACAACACGAGTTCTGCCGCCACGAGGCGGAATTGCTGCCGCTTCGCGGATTCCCGCTCCATCGCTCCCAAGTCTGCGAAACGACGCGACGATGAAGGGAAATCGCGGGGTACCGGCTTGGAACGAACGCTGCCGGTTGAAGCCCGGCTCGATTCTCTGCGCCCGTCGATCGCTTCCGAGGAGTTTCACCGTGTTGCAGGCAACTGCCAGAACCGCGCTGTTCACGTCTGCCTTGGGGTGGGCGGCCATTGTGGGGATGTCGGTCGACTGCCGGCGTGACGTCTGGGCGGGCGATGCCGCCCACGGTGCCGCCGGAACCTCGGAGGCTCCCGGCGAGTTTGTCGAACTCCGACCGCTGACGGAAGCGGAACGCCGCGCGGCGGCGCGGCGCTTATCTCAATGGAAAATTCCTCCGCGGATGTCGCCGAAAATCCAGCCCAAATACGCGCCGGGTCAGGAGCGGCCGGCGGCCGAGGCACAGGCCCGCGCTGCTTTGGCCCCCCCGGTGACGGTGAGTTTTCAAGGCATCGATCAGTCCGCCTTCGGAGCACCGGCGGACCCCATCCTGGCGGCCGGACCCAATCATGTCGTGCAGACGGTGAACTCCCTCATCCGCGTCACGAACAAGTCGGGCGGCAATCCGCTGGATGTGGACCCTGCCCTGCTGTTTGCGTCGTTTTTCGCCCAGAATCCCACGGCGTCGGTCGCCTTCGATCCGTGGATTGTTTACGACCACTTCGATAACCGTTTCGCGATGGTGTGGCTCTCCTATACACCAAACTTCGTCCAATCGTTTTTCTTGATTGCCGTGTCCAGAAGCTCTGATCCCACGATGGGGATGAACGTCTTCGTTCAGCGGGCCGACCTGGATGGCACGACCGATACGGCGTTCTGGGCCGACTACGAAAAGCTGGGATTCGACAACCAAAACTACTATATCACCAGCAACCAGTTTGACGCGCAGGGCAACTTTCGCTATGCCAAAATCCGGGTCATGCAGAAGTCGCAATTCTACAATCAGTCCAGCACGCCTCGGTTCTATGATTTCACAAATATCAACGACGCGACTGGGCAGTTGGCGTTCACGATTCAACCCTGCGTGACGTTTGGCACGCCGGGCCGCGAGTACCTTGTCTCCGGCGAGTTCGGGGGCGGGAGCCGCCTGACGTTGTTTTCCATCACGGGCACATGGCCGAATTCCAGCAACACTCCTCCCGTGCTCAGCAGTCTGGGGGCCGTCACCTTCAACCCCTGGTTTTTCCCCCCTCTCGGCGTGGCCCGCGATTCAACGCAGCCGGTCGATGTGGGGGATGACCGCCTGTTGAACGCTGTGTTCCGCAACAACGTCGTGTACACGGCTCACAGCATGGGTACCGCGAGTTTTCCCTGCGCTGCCGGCATCAAATCCATCAACGTGCAAACCCGCACCCGGGTGCTCGATGTCGCCTTGGGAGCCGCCGGAGAGTACTGGTGCTGGCCAGCCGTGACCGCAGATCCCGCCAACAATGTGGCCGTGGTGTTCAACCGCCTCAGCCCCAGCGTGTGGATCGAGGTGGACTACACCATGAAGGCGGCCGCGGACCCGGCGTTTCAGCCCGTGTCGACCCTCAAGGCTGGGACCGGCGGGTATGAGGGATTCCGTCTGGGAGATTACAATGGCATGTGCGTCGATCCCAGCAATGGGGCCTTCTGGTTCAACGGCATGTGGGCGACCGGCGGACCCGGTGCCTTCGGCCCGGAAACCGGCTACGGAACGTGGGTCGGCTCGTTTCGCGCTCCAACCTCCGGCGGCGGAGGTGGGGCCGTTCCCAACGATGTGACCGCCACTTATAACAGTGGCACCCAAACGTTGACCCTCATCGGCGACGACCTGGCCAATTTCCTGACGGTAGCCCGCCAAGGCGGTAAAATCACCGTCATGGGGGGTAACGGAACCCGAGTTAATAATTCGTCCACCGTCTCTTTTAACGTCGGGACTGCACCTATCAACATCTCCGGCAACCTCAACGGCGGCAGCGACACCGTCTCCCTGGTGTCTCTTAGCATTAACACGATCAATCTCGGTTTAGGTTCCGGCAATGACACGGTGGTCATGAATTATTGCACGGTAACGACTTCCCAGATCAATGGCGGCCCCGGTCTCGATTCCGTGATTGCCACCACCTCGACAATCACCACGAATCAAAACGTCAGCATTCCGTGACAGCCTCCGCGCCCCTGGACGCGGCGGCACAACCGTTGCCCAGAGTTCGCGCTCTCGCATTCCCTTCCGTCCCCCGAAGCCGTCGAGCGGACGGCCAGCCGCAAGCCCCCGGCAGGGGAACTTTCGCGCCGCGGGCAGCCCAGCACGAGGTTGTTTTGTCATCGGTGCCGTGCGATTGTCCCCGAAATTGGCACCATCAGGGCCACGTGGACCGCTGAACCAGGCTCGACGTTGCCTCTGACGGCCGGGAGCGAAACCCTCGTGTCCGGGAAGCGCTGGGTTTGCTCTTGATGGAGCGGGAGGCACAGGTCATGGTGTAGGGAGTCCCCGCGCGCGACGAGCCAATCGATCGCCCCGGGGACACAGATGGATTCAGTTGCGAGGTGAGATTTCCATGCCCCAGCCGATTATCCGTGTGACGGGCCGTGGCGTGCCCTTGTTGCTCGACGATATCGACACCGACCGCATCATTCCGGCCCGCTTCTTGCGCTGCGTAACCTTCGAGGGATTGGGGGATCATGCCTTCGAGGATGACCGCCGGCAGGACCCGCGTCACCCGTTCAATGACCCCCGGTTTCAGGGCGGCTCGATCCTCATTGCCGGCCGGAATTTCGGCTGCGGTTCCTCGCGGGAACACGCGCCGCAAGCGTTGCTGCGCTGGGGCATCAAGGCCATCGTCGCCGAGTCGTTCGCGGAGATTTTCTTCGGCAACTGCACGTCGTTGGGCGTTCCTTGCGTGCGGGCCAGCCGGAGCGATTTGGAACGCCTGGTGGCCGCCGTGCAGCAGCAACCCCAAGCGCTGCTCACGGTGGATTTGCAATCCCAGCGGGTGCGGGTGAACGACCTCGATGTGCCGGCGGCAATTCCAGATGGTCCACGGCAATCGCTGGTCACCGGCAATTGGGACTTCCTGGGACAACTCTTGGAAGGGGCGTCCGCCGTGAAACAGGTGGCCGAGCAATTGCCGTACTTGAGCGGTTTTCGCACTTAGCCCTCGATGGTCCACACCCGCCGTTCCGCGTGTGCTTCGGCAACCCTCATGACGGAACCAACTCCCAGTCGCCGCGATGTTCTGACCGGTCGCGCCCTGCGGGAGCAAGTCATCGCTGCCGGTGAGGCGGTGGCCGACGCGCTGGAGACAGCGGGACCTCCCTCTCGCGGGCCCATCCTCTTGCTCCGCACCACGGCGATGGCTGCCGATTTCGACGTGATGTTGAATCCCGATGGCCCCGCCGACCAGGTCGCCGCCGCCTCCGACGCCTTGGACGAAGTCCACCGCCTCGAAGAGCGGCTCTCGTCGTATCGCGAGGAGAGCGATCTGATGCGGCTGAACCGCGCCGCCGCGGAGGGGCCGGTGACCGTCGACGCGGAACTGTATGGTTTGTTGCGGCGAGCCGCGGCCATTCATGATCAGACGGAGGGAGCGTTCGATCCCGCCGGGGGGGCGCTGATTCGGTTGTGGCAGAATTGTCGACGGGAAAACCGTATTCCCACAGCCGATGAAGTGTCCGCCGCGCTGGCCGTTTCCGGGTTGCGGCATGTGCTGTGGAATGACGACGAGCGCACGGTGGCGTTTGATCGGGCGGGGGTCGAATGGCATTTGGGTGCCATCGGGAAGGGGTTCGCTGTCGATCGAGCAGTGGACCTGTTGCGTCAACGGAGGGTTACCTCGGCACTGGTGCACGGGGGGAAGAGCAGTGTGTTTGCCTGGGGTCGACACGCCGGGCACGAGGGTTGGCCGATCGGTCTGCAAAACCCGCTGCTGCCCGACCGGAGGCTGGTCACCCTGCTGCTCGACGACGCCGCATTGGGCACCAGCGGCACCGCGGTGCAAGGATTTCGGCATGGCGGCAAACGGTATGGGCACATTCTCGACTTGCGATGCGGTTGGCCCGCGGAACGGATGCTCTCGGTGAGCGTGGTGGCGCCCGACGCAGCGCTGGCGGATGCCTTGTCGACGGCATTTTTCGTCCTCGGGGTCGAAAACGCCCTGCGTTGTTGCGATAATTTTCCCGAAGTCGGTGCGATTCTGTTTCCCCTTCCCGCGGATGGAAGAACGCTGGAGCCTGTCGTGCACAACATTCCGCCCACGCGGCTGTTTTGGACCGATTCCGTCCGCTGGCGGCAGGGACGGGAAGCAGGCAGGTTCGCGTGAATTGGCACAGCGGCTGGCGAACGCCCCCTCCCGCGCAGCTTGTGCAACAACTTGAACTTGGAACTTTGTGACGGAAAGGGCGGCTTGTGCCCGGAGATGAACGGAAGATTTCGCGGATGGCCTGCGCGTCGCTGGTCGTGTTGCGGCTTGCCATCGGCTGGCACCTGATGTACGAGGGCTTGTGGAAGCTCCATACGCAAAAAACGTCCCAGCCGTGGACTGCCGAGGGGTATCTCAAGAACGCGACCGGTCCGTTTCGGCAACAGTTTCGCGCGCTGACCGGCGATCCCGATGATCTCGAATGGCTCGATTACGACGCCATGGTCCGCAAGTGGGACGACTGGTTTCGCGCCTTCGTGGTGCATTATCCCGGGACGGCGGAAGCGTCTGCCGGTGGGCTGTCGGTCGCCGATCGACTGTATCTGCTGCTTAACGGCCCGGAAGATTATCGCGCGGAACTCGAGCAGCTTCCCGACGGCGTGGATTTGTCCCGCTGGAAGCACGCCATCCGCTTCGATCCGCAAGCCCGCAGGCTCATCGTCACGCGGCAGCACTTGTTGCCTGCCGAACGGGACGCCATCCTCGAACTGGCCCCGCTCATCGAGAACCCCACCGCTGAACAAGCAGCGCAAGCCGAAACGATCCGCAAGTTCCGCAAGGCGCTCCAGGAGGTTTATGAGCGGCAGTCGCGATTGTCGTTCAAGGAGCGATTGGCCGCCCTGCTGAAAGGGGATCCCGACCGGGCGGGCATCGATCAGCGGCGCGGACAGGAAGTCATCGAGAAACGCATGGGGGCCATCGAGGAATACAAAACGCTCCTCGCCCGCTATGAGGCCAATCTGGCCAAAGCCAAGACGGCCTATCAATGGGACCATCTGCAACGGCAATGGACCGAATTACAGCAAAAACGCCGCGACTTGGTGGGACCCGTGCAGGCGCTCGAGGCCGAGTTGAAACACGCCGCCGAGGCACTGCTGAGCGAACAGCAACTCGCGGCGGGGCCAGTCCCCGAACCGATGACCAAACAACGGATGATCGATCTGCAAACCATGTGGGGGCTGACGATTCTGGGCGGATTGCTGATTGCCGGTTTCGGCACCCGGCTGGCCGCCTTGGGAGCCGCGGGACTGTTGACCCTGTTCTACCTGGCTGTTCCCCCGTGGCCAGGCACGCCACCCGAAGTGGGGCCTGAGCACAGTTTTATTGTCAATAAAGTGCTGGTGGAGGCACTGGCCTGCTTGACCTTCGTGTTCTTGCCCAGTGGACGCTGGTTCGGAGTCGACGCCCTGTTCGCCTGGTTGTGGTCGAGACGCGCCCGATAACGACGTCCGACCGTCATCGGTTGGTGCGGCGCGCCGGCTGGAAAACTGTGCGACCAGGGGGAATGGAAGCACCCGTCGCCCAAACGGCGCTCCGCAGCGCGCGACGTCCCCGCCGCGACGGCCGGTTGCCCTTTCCGCGGAAACCATCGGATCGCGCCTCAGGAACGATCCCCGCTCCCGCTAGTGCCTCGTTTGCGCTTGGGCGGCGCTCTTTCGTCGGTCAAGTGGAATCTGGAACTCATCTCAAGCAGACTGAGGGTGGCGGGTTGCACCGGTCGTAATATTATCACGGCTAAGAGCGCGGCCGTGAAATAGACGATTCCGCAACTCCACACCACATCGCTCGCGAAGTGCCCTCCCTGCACGATGCGGATGCCTCCCATCCACACTCCGTACAGCAATCCCAATGCCATCAGCCCCCGGGCCAAGGATCGCCGCTTCCGAGATACCAGAAATGCCGGCGTCATGAGGTAGAAGGCCACGGCGGCGTGTCCGGACGGAAACGACGAATTGTGTTGCTGCATGTCCCCCGGGCTGCCCACTGGCACGAAGGCGTGCTGGCCGTGAAACTCCACCACTTGATGGGGTCGCGGGCGCCCCCAGTTGGCCTTGAAAAACTGGTTGACGATCAAGCCCGGTCCCGCGATCAACACAAGCAACAGGAACAGGCCGGGTTGCACGGCACGCCAGCGGCGGTCGCGGAGCAAGGCCCAGCACATCCACACGCACCCGGCAATCCCCAACCCCCACGCCGGATACATGCCCGCACGATAAAACCATTTGCACACCCACGAGTTATACCATGGCCAGCGGTGCACGTGGGCGTCGTAAAAGCATCGGGAAATCGCCAGGTCGAGCGGGATCCAGCGAAAGACCAAGGTGAACATCAGCAACGCTGCCATCGGCCACAAAATGGGCCAATGCACCCGGTGCGTGCCGTCGATGGCCGCGAGCCAATCAGATCGCGACGACTTGTCGAGCGGACCTTGCCGCTCCGTGTGGTCACCTTCGGCATCGCCCCATGCGCCGGGTGGAAAATCGTGGCTGGAAACTGGCCGCAGGGCTGGCCCGTGTTCGGCACAGTGCGCTCCTTTGAGTGGTGCCAGCATTCCGCCGTGTCTCGCCGTTCAGCCCGGGACCACTGCGGCGGCCGATCACTGGGAAGTCAGTGACGTTCGCCAAGCCCGCGACCATCCGAGTAATAGGCAATCTCCACGGCATTGCCAAGGGCAGTCGCGGCGTTCAGCGCTGAGTAGGAATGCGCTTGGCGGGCCGCATCATGGCAATCGGCAGAGTTGGCTTCCTGCCGCACAGCGCAGCGAGCCGTTGCGGGCTAAAGCGTTCCGGGCGGCGATTGACCGGGGGCATGTTCCCCGTGGCATGGGGCTTCGGAGCGAAAACCCGTCGGCTGGATCTCCACGGGCTGTCGAGATTGTAAGTCTTCCACGAGTCGCAAGGCTCCGGAGTGGTCGGGTTGGCAATCGAGCAAGCGGTGGGCGCTGGCCCATGCGTCCTCGAGGCGGCCGCATTGGAACTGCACTTTGGCCAGGCGATACCATTCCTCGGCGGTTGGCTCGAACGGAGTGTCGATCACATGGCTCAGACAATCGGCGGCGGCTTCCCAGCGCTGGCAGGCCGCGTAGGCTTCCCCGAGCAGCGTCAAGGCGCGCGTCCGCTGCGCTGGAGTCACCCAGGGATGCTCAACCACCGAGCGGAGCAGCGGGGCCGCACAATCGGGATGGCCACGCCGAAGTTGCAAGTCGGCCAAGCAGAGCCGGGCGGCGAGATCATCGGGAGCGGCTTGGACCAGCCGGTGATACGTGGCCAATGCGGCCTCCGCATCCCCCTGACGCTCCTCAACTTGCGCCTTGATTCGCAGCACGTCGGGGTGGTCCGGATCCAGCCGCACCCCCATTTGCATCACGTCGGAGGCCGCCTGGGTCCGCCCGATTTCCAACTCCATTTCCGTTAGCCGCAACACCGCGTGCAGGTCCGTGGGATGCTCCTGCACGAATCGGTGCAACACATCGGCCGCGGCAAGGGGCCGCCCATTCGACCAAAGCTCTTCCGCTAAAAGGCGTTGTGTCTCCAATTGGCCCGCCCGGCGACGTAGGGCCGCCTGCCACAACGATTCCGACTCCTCCGTTCGTCCCGTGGCCCGTGCCGCTGGAGACGGCCCGGACAGTGATCGGCGATCACTGAACCGCTGGGCAAGCCATGGCCGCACCCCGCCGCAACCAGACCCAAACACACTCATCGCCGCCAGGACTGTGCAGGCAACCAACTGCCGGGCCATCCCTTGAGGCAGATTGCGCAAACTGGAGCAGTGGCCGGAATCCATTCGACATCCGTGTCCGTGTCGGCTGTTCTTGGGAGAGCGCTCCTCCGTCCTACCCCTATCGGCGGATCAGAACCCGTCAGTTCAGGTCGATCGTTTTTCCCAATCTGTTTCCCCATTTCTCCGTTGCGAGGGCGACGGTCGGCCACGAGTTGGCAGGGCCGGCGAGCGAACCAGCGACGCCAAGGAATGCCCGCGGCCCGCCGAGAGGCTCAACAGTGAGACCGTCGGGACAATACGATTCTGGCGTTGATCCGCCCCCCCTGGTCACGCTCGCCGATCCAGCCGCCGAACTCACCGCATCGCTCTACAAGGCGTACTTTGAGCACGCTCAGGTCCGACAGACGCTGTACGACTTCCGCACGTTGGCCATCCCCACGGTGGGTGAAAGAGCCGCCGAGGCGGCGGAACTGGCGACCGACCTCGGTCTCCCGCCGACCATCGCCAATTCCCCGCGGATCGCGATTGTGAACGCCGAGGGCAACGTGCTGGCGTGGACCTCCGTCGCAGACCTGATCGCCGAGGGCGGCACCGTCTCCCCGGACCGGCTGCTGGCGTTCCTGCAACCACATGCCCCGGCGCGACTCGACGCCAGGCAACTTCTCGAAGACGCCCTGGCTCGGGCGCGAGCGGAAAACAAGCGCGTGCTGGTGCAACAGACGGCCACCTGGTGCGGACCGTGTTGGCTGTTGTCGCGGTTTCTCGATCAACACCGCCCCATCTGGGAGAAAGATTACATCTGGGTCAAAATCGACGAGCGCTGGGAACACGCCCGGGAAGTCATCGATCCCCTTCGCCGCGGGGCCGAGGGAGGCATTCCCTGGATGGCGATCCTCAACGCCGAGGGGCAAGTCCTCGTCACGTCCAATGGCCCCGACGGCGAGAACGTCGGGTTCCCCTCCGCTTCCGAGCCGAACGGCATCCGGCATTTTGTGAGGATGTTCCAAACGACCGCGCAACGCTTGACTGACGACGATCTCGCCCGACTGCGCCAGGCGCTGGAAACGGACGGGTGAGCATGTGCGGGCGCGTCAAGCTGGCGATCGGCGTCGACGTCATGAAACAAGTGTTCGTCGACCGTCGTCCACTCGACGCGCGGTGTTCCCCAGCCGGAAAGTAGGGACGAAAAGTGCCCGCCGTCGGCTAACTTCCATGGGGTGGGCGGAAGAAGCGCGCAGATCTGCCCCACTCCGGCACCGAGAACCCGACCGCACCGACATGGCGCGGACGCCTGCGTGTCCACCTGCTGTGTCCGGGTGCGCCTACTTGCGGCACTCACCATTTGCGTCCTTGGCGCGACACTCGTTACAGAGTTCGCCGCTCGTCGGTTTCGTCTGCTGCTCCTCGTAGTTAGATGTCGGCCACCGCGAGCAGTTCCGACACCAGTGCCACGTGTCGCTTTCCCACTTTTTTCGGCGATACGTAGTCATGAGACACCTCTTCGTTGGGCAGGGAGATGCAACGCGAGACTGAAGCGGGGTTCGTGCTCGACCATCCAAGGTTTCAGTGCCCTCTTCGTTGGGCAGGGAGATGCAACGTTTCGCTCCGCCGCTCGAATACCAGTTCGAGGTGACTGTTTCAGTGCCCTCTTCGTTGGGCAGGGAGATGCAACAGGCGAAGTGTGATTTCGCCATGTTGTTGTCTTTTGAGTTTCAGTGCCCTCTTCGTTGGGCAGGGAGATGCAACCCAGGCCCAGGATTGCACCGGCCAGGATGCTTTCAGTTTCAGTGCCCTCTTCGTTGGGCAGGGAGATGCAACTGAATACAGCGCCCTACCCAGAGCCGGCACTGGCCTTTGCGTTTCAGTGCCCTCTTCGTTGGGCAGGGAGATGCAACGGTGAGAAGATTTGGAGTTGGGGCAACTACGTCCGGTTTCAGTGCCCTCTTCGTTGGGCAGGGAGATGCAACCGGCGTTCCGGTTGGCGTGGTGACCTGCTTGCGCAGTTTCAGTGCCCTCTTCGTTGGGCAGGGAGATGCAACGCCCGTTCCGGTGCCTCTCGAATGGGGAGCAGTTCCGTTTCAGTGCCCTCTTCGTTGGGCAGGGAGATGCAACGCGGCACGAGCTGCTGGGTGAAGCCGAGAAATTACGTTTCAGTGCCCTCTTCGTTGGGCAGGGAGATGCAACGCTGTCATCATTTGGCATGAAGTGGATGATGAAAGTTTCAGTGCCCTCTTCGTTGGGCAGGGAGATGCAACGCTTCAATCGCACACGCACCATCGCCCACGCCGTCGGGTTTCAGTGCCCTCTTCGTTGGGCAGGGAGATGCAACGGATGGCAAACGTCGGCACAAGAAGGCAGGTTAGAGTTTCAGTGCCCTCTTCGTTGGGCAGGGAGATGCAACAAAAAGGGCAAAAGGGGCCCTAATGAAAACCAGAACGTTTCAGTGCCCTCTTCGTTGGGCAGGGAGATGCAACGGTGGGCTGTAGGCTATAGCTGGGTCAGGTCTTCCAGGTTTCAGTGCCCTCTTCGTTGGGCAGGGAGATGCAACGGGGACGTTTTTATATTTTTCGCCTCCTCAGCAGGGGGTTTCAGTGCCCTCTTCGTTGGGCAGGGAGATGCAACGAATTGAGCGCGACGACAGTGAAAGCCGCCATCGCGGGTTTCAGTGCCCTCTTCGTTGGGCAGGGAGATGCAACCATTTGCGAGTAACGATCAGGGCGGTAGATGCTGCCGTTTCAGTGCCCTCTTCGTTGGGCAGGGAGATGCAACAGAACGAGACTGATCGCCAGAACGAGACTGATCAAACGGTTTCAGTGCCCTCTTCGTTGGGCAGGGAGATGCAACCGGCCTTCCCCAGACTTTCAGCTCAGGAATTCTTGTTTCAGTGCCCTCTTCGTTGGGCAGGGAGATGCAACGCCCCCAGCCCCAGCCATCATTGCCGGATCCATCGGGTTTCAGTGCCCTCTTCGTTGGGCAGGGAGATGCAACGTGCAAGCGTGAATGCAACAGCCATCGCGCGCATCGGTTTCAGTGCCCTCTTCGTTGGGCAGGGAGATGCAACTCTGCCGCCCTGTCCAGGTCGAAGTACACGCCCGAGTTTCAGTGCCCTCTTCGTTGGGCAGGGAGATGCAACCGACAGGACGAGCCTCAACTCGAGCCCCCGGAACCCAGGTTTCAGTGCCCTCTTCGTTGGGCAGGGAGATGCAACGCAAACACAAGGAACTCAGCACATGATCACGCAGGCCGTTTCAGTGCCCTCTTCGTTGGGCAGGGAGATGCAACAACGAAACGCCGGCGAATCGCGACCAAAGGAAACCGACGGTTTCAGTGCCCTCTTCGTTGGGCAGGGAGATGCAACCATACTGCCCGCCCCAAGCGCTCCAGCCGCGCTTGAGGTGTTTCAGTGCCCTCTTCGTTGGGCAGGGAGATGCAACGGTCGCGTTCGTCGCCGTGCGACTGGCGCGCAGTTGTCGTTTCAGTGCCCTCTTCGTTGGGCAGGGAGATGCAACTCTGCTGGAGCTGCAAGTCTCGTATTGTTGAACGGGTTTCAGTGCCCTCTTCGTTGGGCAGGGAGATGCAACTCCCTGACTTCGCCGGCCTGGGCCGCGGGCACGAGAGTTTCAGTGCCCTCTTCGTTGGGCAGGGAGATGCAACAGAAGTCGAAATCGGGCCGGTCGGGACTCAACCTCCGTTTCAGTGCCCTCTTCGTTGGGCAGGGAGATGCAACGTCGATTACCTTGAACTGGTAGATCCTGACAATACGTGTTTCAGTGCCCTCTTCGTTGGGCAGGGAGATGCAACAGAGGGGAGTATGGATACCATTTGTAGATTTCACGCTGCGGGTTTCAGTGCCCTCTTCGTTGGGCAGGGAGATGCAACAGCAGACGAGTTCGTGGACTTGCTGGCAAATGGTGTGTTTCAGTGCCCTCTTCGTTGGGCAGGGAGATGCAACGGCGGCAAGCTCGCGGCAGCCGTGTCCCCCAGCGCGAGTTTCAGTGCCCTCTTCGTTGGGCAGGGAGATGCAACTGCATTCACGCTTGCACCGTCCTTGCCGGCAGGGCCTTGAGTTTCAGTGCCCTCTTCGTTGGGCAGGGAGATGCAACCGTCGGCTATTCGGGGATCAGCCGGCGCGACGGTGTTTCAGTGCCCTCTTCGTTGGGCAGGGAGATGCAACGGATCGCCAGGATGCGTCCCAACATAGCAATAAGGGTTTCAGTGCCCTCTTCGTTGGGCAGGGAGATGCAACCGCAGGAACGCCATCTTTTCGAGCGAGCCTGGCTGTGCGGTTTCAGTGCCCTCTTCGTTGGGCAGGGAGATGCAACTGCAAGACGCTTTCGGTTTCCTGAACCAACGTATTGTCGTTTCAGTGCCCTCTTCGTTGGGCAGGGAGATGCAACGCTGATTGCGCCAGGTCGTCAAGACTTCGAGCAGACGTGTTTCAGTGCCCTCTTCGTTGGGCAGGGAGATGCAACCAGGGATGGCTGCGTAGCGCTGGGCCTGGACGAGGAGGTTTCAGTGCCCTCTTCGTTGGGCAGGGAGATGCAACTGCTCGTTGTGCGATGTGTGGCAAGTTGCTAACCGGGTTTCAGTGCCCTCTTCGTTGGGCAGGGAGATGCAACACGCCGGGCTGACCTCGCAGACGATCGACCTGTTTTGTGTTTCAGTGCCCTCTTCGTTGGGCAGGGAGATGCAACGGTGAGTCGGTTGAGGCAGCGATTTACCGTGCTCTGAGGTTTCAGTGCCCTCTTCGTTGGGCAGGGAGATGCAACGCGGACTGGCCGAACGACTCGCAAGATGCTGGAATTGAGTTTCAGTGCCCTCTTCGTTGGGCAGGGAGATGCAACCCGGCAATGCTTGGAAATTTCCTTGAGCTCCTTGACGGTTTCAGTGCCCTCTTCGTTGGGCAGGGAGATGCAACTCGATCAGCGTATGTCCATAACTTCCATTTATCCCTTCGTTTCAGTGCCCTCTTCGTTGGGCAGGGAGATGCAACATCGCTCCCTCGCCGGCGTCGTCCACCCCGGGGAGATTCGTTTCAGTGCCCTCTTCGTTGGGCAGGGAGATGCAACTTGTTTCCGCCTCTGTTCCCGGTCCCTGCAAGCTGTCTGTTTCAGTGCCCTCTTCGTTGGGCAGGGAGATGCAACGTGTGCGCAGCTCCGTAAGGGCGGCGACCACATCGTCGTAGCGTTTCAGTGCCCTCTTCGTTGGGCAGGGAGATGCAACTGTCTATCACCTGCTCCACTCCTGGTCCGACGATCGTTTCAGTGCCCTCTTCGTTGGGCAGGGAGATGCAACGAGCCGGCGGACATTGATCGGCTGGTTTCACTTCTGTTTCAGTGCCCTCTTCGTTGGGCAGGGAGATGCAACCTGATACCATGGACCGGATGGCCGCCGAGCGCAGGTTTCAGTGCCCTCTTCGTTGGGCAGGGAGATGCAACAAGGTGATGTATGCCGGACATTCCAGTATGCGAAAGTTTCAGTGCCCTCTTCGTTGGGCAGGGAGATGCAACATCGCCGTGCGCGCCATGCTGCGCGACGGCACGCAGTTTCAGTGCCCTCTTCGTTGGGCAGGGAGATGCAACGAGCCAAGCCGTGCCGAAAAGGCCAGCAACGACCAGGTTTCAGTGCCCTCTTCGTTGGGCAGGGAGATGCAACTGACACCTGTATTTTACCAGCCGTCGCAAGGCCGTCAGTTTCAGTGCCCTCTTCGTTGGGCAGGGAGATGCAACCCGGAGGAAAATCGCCAGGTACAACCAAAGATCGTTTCAGTGCCCTCTTCGTTGGGCAGGGAGATGCAACACGCTTGCGGCCAGGCTGGTCGGCATACCTCCGCGAGTTTCAGTGCCCTCTTCGTTGGGCAGGGAGATGCAACTCGCCATTGGCGACCACGGTCGCTGGGACCACAGACTGTTTCAGTGCCCTCTTCGTTGGGCAGGGAGATGCAACAATACGACACGAACGCTGATGCGATTCGCCATCTCAGTTTCAGTGCCCTCTTCGTTGGGCAGGGAGATGCAACAAGCATTTTTGGCCGGCCGCAAGGTGCGCGACGAAAGTTTCAGTGCCCTCTTCGTTGGGCAGGGAGATGCAACTGTCGACTCTGCCAGTCGCGCACAGCTCACGGCGTTTCAGTGCCCTCTTCGTTGGGCAGGGAGATGCAACCGAACCTCGCCATTTCGCACAAGCAATCAACGAAGGTGTTTCAGTGCCCTCTTCGTTGGGCAGGGAGATGCAACGTCAATGGGGGCGTTGTTGAACACGGAACGCAGGTGTTTCAGTGCCCTCTTCGTTGGGCAGGGAGATGCAACCCCGTAAGCAACCATTCGTCAACCACATTTTTGCACTGTTTCAGTGCCCTCTTCGTTGGGCAGGGAGATGCAACAGGGCTTCTGTTTCCCGCCCAATCAGGCTAGGGTTGTTTCAGTGCCCTCTTCGTTGGGCAGGGAGATGCAACCTACACCCCGAGGTACAACCCGCGGGACGTGACGCGTTTCAGTGCCCTCTTCGTTGGGCAGGGAGATGCAACATCGCCCCAGTCGTTTCTCCCATGAAGGTCAGGGTAAGTTTCAGTGCCCTCTTCGTTGGGCAGGGAGATGCAACGGTAGTGATCGCAGAGCATCCCCCGCTCCCGGAGCAGGGTTTCAGTGCCCTCTTCGTTGGGCAGGGAGATGCAACTGTGTACGACTTGAGAGGTGAGATGGCGGCGCTTTATAAGGTTTCAGTGCCCTCTTCGTTGGGCAGGGAGATGCAACTCGTCGTAGCTCACCTGAGCAGTAAGAAGTACCTCAGTTTCAGTGCCCTCTTCGTTGGGCAGGGAGATGCAACGGGTGTGCGACAGTCGACGCTTGCCGCGAGGTCGCGGTTTCAGTGCCCTCTTCGTTGGGCAGGGAGATGCAACCCCAGAAGCGGTCACCGTGTCCAACCTCACCTTTCAAGTTTCAGTGCCCTCTTCGTTGGGCAGGGAGATGCAACCTGACGTTGCGAGTCCCGACGAGTCCCCGACAGAAAGAGTTTCAGTGCCCTCTTCGTTGGGCAGGGAGATGCAACTGAAGGGAACGCTATGGATTGGGAGCTGTGGATTAGTTTCAGTGCCCTCTTCGTTGGGCAGGGAGATGCAACTTCAACTACTACCGCTCGCAGGCTTACGACGGCCTGCAGTTTCAGTGCCCTCTTCGTTGGGCAGGGAGATGCAACGCCACAACCGTTAGGAAGGGGATGACACAGAGCCAGAGTTTCAGTGCCCTCTTCGTTGGGCAGGGAGATGCAACCTAAAGCCATCCGTGAAAGCGACATCTACGCGAAGTTTCAGTGCCCTCTTCGTTGGGCAGGGAGATGCAACAAGGCGAATTTTGGGATTGGCCTTGCGATTGAACAGTTTCAGTGCCCTCTTCGTTGGGCAGGGAGATGCAACTTATACGCAAGTCCAATCACGACAACATGTTGCGAAACCACCCTCCCGCCCAAAATTCGCAAACCGAAAAATTGCGCGAAAAGGGGGGAGGTTTGCGAACTTCGCCGGCGGCAGGGCAGCCGCAACAGGGTTGAGCGGGACGGGCCACATGCTGGGTCTCTCCAGATACCCCGGGTGGTCGTGCCGTTCCACCACGGCATGGCACACGGCCGCGGGGCCGTGCACCGACGCCGTCACGATACCGTTTGCGGGTCGGGGTGGCAAGGGGGGAGCGGGAAAAAAAGGACGAACCGGGACGGGGGTCTGGGGGCGAAGGCACAGGGGCATGGGGAAGTGCCTGGGCTGTCAGAAATCGCTGACCAATTCGCCGTCGCGGCGGTGGCCCAAATGGCGGAATAAGATCGGCTCGATGTTCGAGGAGAGGAAGCGGACGGCGCCGTCACCGAAGAGGAAATGTGCTCCGCCGACATGGAAGCTGCTGAAGCCTCCCACATAGGCGGTCTCGGGGTCGTCTTCGAGTTCTGGGCGGGTGGTGGTGCGCTGGCCGGTGGCGGGGTCGATGATGATCAGGTTGGCATTGTTGGGGGTGGTGCCGGTGTTGCGGAGCGTGGCCCGCGTGCCCGACATCCAGCCGAGGGAGGAATTGAAGCGAGTTTTGGCTTCGCCGAGGAGGATGGTATTGGAGGAGCCGTCTTGGATGTCTTCATAGGTCACGGCGCTGTTGAGGAAGAGGACGCCGTTTTGCTTGACGTCGATGGGTGCTTCGACGTCGTGATGACAGCCGCGGTAACTGGTCAAGCCGGGGCCGCCGCTGGGTGAACCGTTGGGGTCGCTGGAGCAGATGAGCAGGGGGATGCGCAGGCGGCGGACGGGGTGATTGGCTGGGGCATAGGCACTTTGGCGGAAATCGATGCGGTGGAAGGCATTTTGCTGTTCGATGTAGGGCAGGATTTGGGTGATCCAGCTCATTTCGTAGCGTTGGCTGAGGTCGAGGGGTGGAGGGGGGGCGTCGTCGGGTTGCGGTGGGATGAAGTCTTGGAAGTCGGCGGGGTCGGAATTGATGGGGACTGGCGCGCTGGCGATGGGACCGTGCGGGTTGATGGAGCCGGGGGGGAGGACGTTGTGGGCCATGAGATAGTTGTGCAAGGCCAGGCCGAGGTTCATGAGGTTGTTGCGGCACTGGGTGCGGCGGGCCGATTCGCGGGCTTGTTGCACGGCCGGCAGCAGGAGGGAGATGAGCATGGCGATGATGGCGATCACCACGAGCAACTCGATGAGGGTGAAGGCGTGGCGGTGGTGCTGGGGGTGTGGTGGTCGGCGGAAAGTCATGGGATCACGTTCTCCGGTGCTTGGGCGGAAATGGGGAATTCGGCAGGCTGCGGCCCCTGAAGGGGAATGGGCAGCGGGAGTTCGCGGTGGATGGTGGTTCGGTACCAGCCCTTGGGGGGGAACTCGGTGCGGACGATGAGGCGGCTGTCGGAGGGGTCGCGCTTGACGCGAATCTGGACGAGGGCGGCGTGGCCGGAGGCGACCAAAGGCCAGTCTTCGCCGGCATAGTGCGGATCGTGCGTGGCCCGCGACCAGCCCCGTTGCAGGCCGCTTTGGACGAGCCAGAAGGCTTGGGCGCGGTTGGCCTCGCGGCGCATTTGCCGCCGCTGATTGATCGCCGCATGCGCCAAGGTGACACCGACCGTGGAGGCGACGACGATCGCCAGGATCACCAGGAGCATGGCAGCGCCGCGGCGGGGGGCGTTGGACGGCGCGGGGCGGAGGGGCATCATGGGGCGACCTTTGCGGGTTCACGAGGATATCGCGCCGCCGTCGCCCGGACGGTGATGACGGTTTGGGGGAGGGGCGCGGCGGAGGTGAACAGGAGCTGAGGCAACGGCCGCGCCACGACCAGTTCGAGGGAGGGCGGCGGATTCGGCTGGGGCGATTGAAAGCAGAGCTGACTTCCGGGCAAGCGAAAGGCGTCGCGGCGGGGGGGAGTGGAAGAACAACGGCGTTCGACGACATCACCGGAGATGGTGTAAGTGATGGGCGCGTCGCCGCCGCGCAGTTCGACCTGCGTTCCGGGCGGCAACAGGACGACTTCGGCGGCGCGATGCACATCGTCGCGCAACTGGAGCGCCAGGTCGCACAAGCGGCGATCGAGGAGGCTGTCGCGGGCGGCGGCGCGTTCGGCCAGAAACAGCGTGAGCAGTGTGTGGCCGATGAAGACCGAGACCGCCGTCAGCAGGGTAATCACCACCAGCAGTTCGATCAGGGAGACTCCTGGACGGTGAGGACGGGGAGGACGGGATGCGTTGAGGGAGCGCTGCCCACCACGGCTCATGGTTGGCCTCCCGCCGGGGCGGAGACCCAGGCCGACAACGTGACGGGGCGAGTCCACATGTTGCCTGGCTGCCGCCAACGGAGCGAGACGGTCAGCCGCAGGACGGGGGGGTTGTCGGCGACGGTGTCGATGGCCAGCGCCTGCTCCGCTTCGGTCAAGAGGCTGCGCACGGGGGCTGGCAGATCGGCGACGTCGGGCGGTCCGCTCGCCAGTTCGTGATAGCCACGTTGCGTGAGGTCTTCGAGGACATTGGCCACGTGCTGCAAGGCGGCTTGTTCCTGGGCCGCGGCCCTGCGCTCGCGCGTGATGGCGGCGAGGACCGGCACGAAGACCGCGCAGAAGACCATCAACAGCCCCAAGGCCAAGACGAGTTCGACGATGGTGAAGCCGGCCTTGTGGCGCGGAGCGATGGTGCGGGGGGCGGAACGGCCGCGGTGGAGCACGAAGAGCGGATGCGCGGCGATGGTTCGCCGGGGGACCCGCGCGAGACGCCGGGGGAACAAGCCCGAGGCATGGAGGATTGTTCGGCAAGGGAGGCTCATGCGTGTTCCGCCATGGTCAGGATGAGGTACACCAACGGGACGAAGAGACAGTACACCACGGCCCCGACGATGCATCCGGTGGCCAGCAGCACGGCCGGATGGAGCCATTCGGCCATGACCGCCAGGCGGTACTCGCGCGTGGACTGCGTGCTGTGGCTGAGGGTTTCCAAGGCCCACGGCAGATGGTGGTTTTGCTGGGCGGTGCGGAGCAGCTCGGCTTCCGAGGCAGTCAACCAGCCCTGCGCATGCAACGTCAGCCAGGGGTCTTCCCCATGGGCCACGTGTTGTGCGGCACGGTACAGCCGCGCGCGGAAGGGGGTCGGCAAGGGGACCGACGCCATGTGCGCGAGCGCCTGTTCCAGGGGCCGCTGGGCAGCCACGGCCCAGCGCAAGCCCCGCAACAAGTCGGGGGCCCGGAGCCGCACCCAATAGGGTCCCAAGCGGCGTTCGAAGGTGTTCAGCCAACCCTGGTGCTGGGCTTCGACTTCGAGCCGCAAGAGCAGGCCCCAGGGCAGCAAGGCCGCGGGGAGCACCAGATACCAGTACTGCGCCGTGGTGTCGACGGCCGCGAGGAGCGCATGCGTGGCGTTGGGAAGAGGAGCATCGAAATCCTGAAAAATCCTGCGCAGCTTGGGAATGATGTACACCATGAGAAAAGCGAGGATCGCGAGCATCACCACATACACGACCGACCAATAAGCCACCATGTGTTGGCTGTTGTGCAGTCCGGCGGCGGAGGAGAAGCGTGCCGTTTCCCGGGCCGCAATCGCCCGCAGCACCTCGGGAACTTTTCCGGCCGACAGTGCTCCCGCGGTCTCCAGCCAGGCGGAGCGGGGGACGATCCCGGAGTGATACAAGACGTGCGAGACCGGTTTCCCCTCGGCCAACTGGCTGGCCGCGCGTTGGAGCAAACGCCGGGTTCGCCCGGTACAGTGTTCGGCTTGAGCGGCCAATTCGTCGGCCGGCGCGGACCGATGTTGGAACGTGGTCGCCAACAGCCACAAGGCGCGCAGATGGGCCGCCTGGCGAACAGCTCCCCACGTACCCAGCAGGACAATTCCGGCGACCAGGGCGGGCAAGGCACTATAGGCGGCCAGGATAATGATTGCCAGGCACAGATAGAACCGCGCTAAATTCCGTTGTGCGGCGATGAGCCACGACCGCTCGGCGAGGGAGTCTGCCCGCGTGGCAAGGATGCACTGGCTCGCCCGCAACAGGATCAGGCCGGTCAACAGTACCAGCGCGCTAACGGCCATCACCAGGGCACTGCCCGCGTGGACCCGCAGGTTGGCAAGCCCGGGGTTGAGTGCGTCCATGATCAGCCAGCAAACGCTCAAGATGGCCAGGACGATCATCGTGGCGGCCACCACGCCCAGGGGATCCCGCCACCACGCGAACGGGCGTTGAGCCGGCGCGGGAATCGACGCCCGAAGCGCAACGAATTCCGGGTGTGGCGCGGGTGTTTCGGCGGGCGGTAGACCGCCGGTCGCCGCCGTGCCGAGGGAACCCGGCTCGATGGAAGGGACTTTCGTCCGCCAGCCGCGCCACAGTTGCACCACATAGACACTCGCCAGGAGACCAACGGCCGCGATCAGAGCCGCCGTGGCGGCCACTTCCCAACCCGCGACCCGTCCGGCGGCGTCCGCGGCGAGCACCGACGGGAAATTGGCTGCCAGCAGGCACGCCAGGGACAGGAGCGCGCACGCGTGTCCGGCGGCGAGCATCTCCCAGCGCGCCCAGCGGCATTGTGGTTTCTGCCTGGCGAGCTGTTCGAGCGCCCTCGCGCTGCGATACAGCGCCAGCGCCGGGAGCAGCGCCACGCCCCCCAACAACAGCGACACCAGGAGATACGGCAGCCACCCCATGGACAGGACCGCTTATTATATAACTCCACCCGTTCGCATCATCAGCGACGGCGAACACCCGCCGCGGAACTTCAACTCAGATCATTCAGCAGTTTGAGCAAGGGCAGAAAGAACACCACGACCAGCGTGCCGATGGTGACCGCCAACGCGATCAACAGCACGGGCTGACACCACCAATAGACCAATTGCGCTTGCAGGCGGCTGCGGGCGTCAAAGACTTCGGCCGTGGCCCGCAGCGACTCGACGACGTCTCTTCCGCGACCGGCCCCATGCAAGGTTGGTCCCAATTCGCGGAGGCACGAGCGCGTCTGCTGGACGGCCTCGTCGGGAGGCAGGCCGCGCTCCATGGCGTCGGCCGTCCGCTCCGCCGCCTGGGCGAGGGCCTTATCGTCATTCGCCGTGGCCGCTGCCCGCAAGGCTTGCGGCAGGGGCACATGCAGTTCCATCAACGTCGCCAACAGATGGCAATAATTCGATAGCGAGGCCCACCGCAACCCCTGTCCCAGGAGGGGAATGCTCCGCCACAGGTTTTGCACCACGGCGCGTCCGCCGAAGACGCGCAGCGCCCCCAACACGATCGCCGCCAAGCCCAGCCCTACCCCCGCCACCGCCCAACCATGATTCACCAGCACGTCCGAGACCTTCAGAAAGAATTCCGTCAGCGCCGGCAACTCCGTGCCGAACTCCTCGAACAAGTTCTTGAACATCGGCAAGAGCGTACTCATCAGAAACACCATCACCGCCAGGAACACCAGCAGCAACACCAGGGGATAAGTCAGGCCGAGGATCAGCGATCGCCGCAAATCGCTTAACCGCCGGGCGTTCTCCAGGTAATCGTGAATGAGCAGTTCCACCTGCCCGCCGGGCAGACTGATGGCGATCAAACGGGCCAGATCGGGGGGCAAGCCGGTCGGTTCGGCGCGAAACGCCTCGTCCAGCGTGGCTCCTTGTTCCAGCCGGCGCACCACGGCAGCCAAGGCGCGTTTGACGCGACGCTGGCGGAGTTCCTCCGCGAGGGCTTGCAGCCTGAGCGTGAGCGACAGTGTGCCGCGGGCGTCGGCAGCTCCCAGCCGTCGGGCGTTGACATCGGCGATCTCGTCGTCGCTCGACATGGCGCGCAACCTTATGATTCACATCATTATGAATTCACTACTTTTGCATCACAACATCATGTTGCGCACGATTATGGCTCACAAATTGTCCCACAAGCTCCGCAGGGGAAGAAACAAGGCCAGGGCATACATGAGGGTGGCTCCACCGCCAACGACGGTCAGAAAGGCCGGCGCGAACACCGCCCGCAACCAGTCGACCCGCCGCAAGGCTCGCCGCCGAAAAATCGTCGCCACCTGCTGCAACGCGCTGGGCAGCCCCCCTTGCACGTGTTCGAGGGTAAAGACCCGCTGGATCAAGGTCGGCAGCCGCGGGGCACGCTCCAGCGCCACTTTCAGCGGCCGCCCCTCTTCGATGGCCCCCGCCAGTTGCTCGAAGGATTGCCTGAGCGATTGGGAGGCCGTGCTCCCCGCCGACAGCCGCAAGGCGCGCGGCAAGGGGACCTGGTGTTCCAGCAACATCTGGAGCAGGGCCGTCGCCTGACACCGATCGAGGTCGGCATACACCTGCGCCACGCCGGGAATCCACATCCCGCTGAGCAATCCACGCCCCGCATCGGTTCGCAAGCCCGAGGCGACGCACGCCATTCTGGCGACAAAGGCTAGCAGCAGCACCAACCCCGCCGGAACGAGCGGCCCCCACAGCGTCGCGGATTGCGAAATGGCGGAGAGAACCGCCCGAACCTGCCGCGTGCCTTCATCCAGCCGCCGCGGGGCGAAGTCCAGAACTTCCAGCACCGTCAGGGGCACCTGCAACAGAAACAGAAGGAAAAAGACATACGCGACCACGGCCACGATGCCGGGGTAGATCATCGCCAGCGCCAGGCGGCGGCGCAAGTCGCGGACGGCCACGGCCTGAGCCACCAAGGCATCGAGCGCTTCCGGAAGGCGGTTGACCGTCAACGCGGCTTCGACCACCGCCACGTAAATGGGCGAGACACCGCGCCCCTCCTGTCGCAAGGCTTCCACCAGCGAGTGGCCTTCTTGCAGCCGGGCGGCAATTCGCCCGGACAGGCCCCCCAACCGTCGTGGCAAAGTCCGCGCAAGCTGCGACAACCCCAGTTCGAGCGGCACACCGGCACGGGCCAAGGCGGCGATCTCGGCGTTGAGGGCCTGCAACTCCTGAAACGACGCCATCCTGCATTCTCCACCGCGCGGCCGTCCCGGGGCGCAACGTCGGACATTTACCAGACCCGACAAACGGTTCGGTTTGTTTGAGTTTTTCCGCCGAACCGCCAGATCGGGTCCAAACCGGCTGCGGCCACGCCCCCTTCAACCAGCGGGGCTGGTTCCCCGCGGCGACTGGTGACGCATGCCCAACACCCGCCGCACTTCCGCCACGCTGGTGTCCCCGGAGGCCACCGCGGCAGAGGCCCGCGCCGCGAGGGGAACCATCCCCGAAGCGAGGGCGGCGGCCTGCAATTCGGCGGCGTGTTCCCGACGGAGAATGGCCTGCGCCACGATTGGAGTTTGCGGCAACAGCAACTCGGCGAGGGGCAGACGACCTTGATATCCCGTGTGCCAGCACGCGGAACATTGACCGGGCTGACGAGCGCGAGCGAGGCCCCATTCGTCCTTCAGCAGGGGGTCTTCCACCCACGCGGCACAGTCGCACAACCGCCGCAATAACCGCTGGCACAGCAAACCGATCAAACCCGCCCGCAGCAGATAGGGTTCGATTCCCAGGTCGGTGAGCCGGCACACGGCCTCCGCGGCGCTGCCGGCATGGAAGGTGGATAACACCAGATGCCCGGTCAGACAGGCTTGAAATGTGGTTTCGGCCGTTTCCCGGTCACGAATTTCGCCGACCAGAATCACATCCGGATCTTGACGCAGCAGCGACCGCAGCCCCAACGGATAGGTGAATTCGGCAGGTCGATGCACTTGTGTTTGAGCGACGCCGGGAAGCTCCGCCTCAATCGGATCCTCCAGCGACACAAGGCTTCTGGTCCCGGCGTGCGTTTCATTCAATTCCCGCAAACACGCATAGGCCGTGGTGGTTTTCCCGCTGCCGGCCGGCCCCGTGATCAGCACCAAACCGGACGTTTCACCCAACAACCGGCGCAGTTCCGCCAGCACATCGGGAGGAAATTGCAGGTCGTTCAATTGGCGGAATCGACCCGAACCGACGAACAGCCGCACCACGGCCTTTTCCCCATGCAGCGTGGGAAAGGTGCTCAGCCGCAACTCAACGGCAGTCCACGTCAAGCGCAGGCGGCCTTCCTGGGGCAAATCGGTGCGGTAGGTAAGCAGGCCGGCAAGCACTTTCAGCCGAGCCACCAGATTGCTGGCGAACGTGCCGGGCCAGCGCGCCAACGGATTCAGCACCCCGTCCCGCCGCCAGGCCAATTCCAAACCGTCGGCCACCGGGGTGAGATGCAGGTCGCTGGCATGGGCGTCCACCGCGGCTCGCAACAGGGCGTCGACCCTCGCGGGCACGTCTTCGGCCTGTTGAGGCGGAACAACCGGGGCAAACGCTCCAGCCGGCCGCCCCTCTTCCGCCCGCGCCATGTCCCGCCACTCCTGCCCGACGCATTCGGTTTACACGGTGACTGTGCCATCCAACCCGCTGATCCGCGGCTGTTCGATCCCAGGGTAATGATCCCCATTGTGGCGCGATTTGTTTCTCTCAGAAAGTGCTGACCACGAGTTTTCCGAAGTCAACGCCCCCAGAGGGGATGGCCGCCGGCAATGCTCGCTGAGGGTCGATGCGCGGCCGCTGTCGGCCGGAAGAGTTTCGCGATCGGCGGTCGGATGGCGTATGATAGCTGGAAACGCACGAGGTTTTCGGACGACCAGGACGTTTTTTCGGCAGGGATGATAAAACCGGCACGACTTCCGACCCCCTGACTCGATCAGGTTTTTTCACCCCGTCCGGGAATTGCACGCTGTCAGGCAGAGGCGGGTTTGGTACATTCAACAGTAGCGCCTCCGTCGAGGGGCCGTCATTCATTCCTCGTTTTCGTGGTTGTTGTGCTCGGTGTTTAGTGTTTATGTCTCCTCATCGCTGGTGAACGATCCTGTATGACCATCACCGTTCAAACCTGTCCGCGGTGCAGCGCCCTCGTGATGAGCGATGCGGCGGAGTGCCATTTGTGTCACTATGAGTTCGACCGACGCCGCGTGGATGCACGGTCGCACAACGTCTTGCCCTCGGATCCGAATGTCGCCGACGACATGGACGTGTGCGCCAAATGTGGCGAAAAATATCGCAAGGGGTTGTTGCGCTGCTCGAACTGCGGCGCTTTCACCCGGCCGGAGATCGAACTCGAATACCAGAGACGCATGGAAGCCGCCGGCACGTGGACGCCCCAATCGTTCGATCTGCCGGAATACACGGAATCCCGCGAATTTCAAAGCCTCGACGAACTCGACACGGCCGGCGATGACACGCCGCGCGACAGCCACACCGACGACGCCGATTTCGAACTGACGGTGACCGACGCCGACTTCGAGTTCGAACTCGCCGAGAATGTGCAGTTGAAGGAAGCGGCCGAGGGGAGCACGGTGCCAGCAGCGACCGAGGGAGGTTACGCCCTCCGGCTGCCGGAACCTTCCGCCGACACGGCGCCGAAACCAGTCCTCGCTCCCAGTTTCGAGGAAACCCCGCCGGCCCCCATTCCCCTGCTCATTCCCACGCCCGTGGCGGAAGCCGCGGAGACCACCCAACCCGCGGCCAAGGCCCCACCCGCGCCCGCCCCTTCCGCGTCCGCCTCCACGCCACATTCCGCGGCCACCTCGGGGGACGTCCTGCTGGATATCGCCCGACAGGAAGAAGCCGACATCCAGCAAGCCAAGCGCATGATCCGCCAGAAACTGCGCGGCGGGTTTGTGGTCTATTGCCCGATGGGTTGCAAAATTCGCGTCTCCGAACGACATCGCGGACGCACGGGCAAATGCCCTCGTTGCGGCTCACCGTTCTTCGTCCCACTCAAGCCCGTCCGCAAGACGGAGGCCGAAACGGCCGAAGCCGCCGCGCCGCCTCCTGAACCGGGCGTGTTTGGCAAATGGCGCGGCTGGATGGAGAATGTGCACCTGCATGCCGTGGTTCCGCAGAAACTCAAAATCAAGGCGGATAGTCTCCTCAAAGACTTCCAGGCGGTCGACCTGGCCTTTTCCGAGGACGGCCTGTTGTTGGTCACGTTGGTGACCGCTGCCGGCTTGTTCGGCGCCAATGAAAAGAAAAAACCTGCCGTGCGAGCCGCCGTCCAACAACATCTGGCGACCGTCGGCAAGCTCGACGGCTTACCGGCGCCCGCCCAGCGGTTGTATCCCGTGGAGAGCCTCAAGCAATTCAGCATGGCGCAGCCCACCCCACCGGATGTGGATTCCCTCTTTGCCGGGGTGCCCGTTTTCGGGACCAATCGCATCGCCGTCAAACTGCCCAAACTCGGCGACGAGACCGCCGTCCATTATCTCTCGTTTTCGCTGTCGGAATTTCGCGAGTTCACCGCCAGGCTGGCCGCGGCGGGGGGACCGGACAACCTCGGGGCCGACACCGATGTGCCGCTCGTCGACAACTACCAAACTTTCAAATGTCACTACACCGATCAAGTCGTGCAGGAATTGATCGGCCTGCCGTACTACCAGGCCGATAAGAGTTTTTCGCTGCAATTGAGCGGGTGGCGCTGCGGAAAATGTGGGCTGGTGGTCAGCGAGGACGCGCGCAAAAAGGAAAAGATCGGCGGATTGAACGGCAAGGGAATCGCCAAGGCCGTGTGCCCCAAGTGCAAGGGCAAGTTCGGCAATCATCCGCTGTACAGCCTGGCCGCACCCGCCGCCAACCCCACGGCGACCCCTGCCATGCCCTAATGCGTCCCCCATCAAGTACGCCGCCTGATGTGCCGCCATCTCGCAGGGTGAAGGTCGGGTGACACTCCGCGCACGGGTCGGCACGCCATGTCACCAGACACGCTGGCACGTCGTTCCGCGGTCCGCGGACCGCCTCCCGGCGGCGTCCTGAAGCCACACCCCGCTCCCGCTGTCTGAGCGTCTCCCCGGTACCCGCTGAGGGGATGTCCCGGCGACTGGCCCTGATGGTCTGCCCACCCGGCCCCTCGATGGTGTGGCGGTCGTCGAATGCCGTGGAAAGCGAGAAAGCAAGTGCCGCGGAGGGAAAAGGCACTGAGGCAGCAGCTTATCCCACTTGGCTCCGCGCGGCGGAAACCGGGAGGTTCGAGCGGCGGCAGCGGGTCGGTTGATTTTCTCGGAAACCAAGTGTCCACTACATGGTTTCTTTAACCATTTTTCGGCAATTGAACGAGAATTTTCGAGAGGACGCGGCGAAGGGAGACGAATCGGCAAGTCGGGGTTCCCTGGCGACGTGACTCAATTTAACTGATTAAATTTTCCGTGGTTGTGACCTTTTTTCGAACAGCCGTGGAAAGCCCCGCCGCTTGACGGCCGGCGTGGCGGCACTACAATCGCAACGCTCGGCGGCTCTGCTCCGGGTGGTATTTTCCGCCTTGCTCCTCCGCGAAAAGTCAAGAGGCTGGGCAGTTGTCTCGCCGGGTCACAGATCCGACCCTGAATCCGCACGCCAAGCCCGCCGCCGGGTGGCGGGCAATCTTCTGTTGTTCCTTACGGCTTGCCGTCGTGTTCCATGAAGTCCCACCCGTTTGGTCGTTGGACGGTGCGCGAGTGATCTGAGGGGAACGGGTCTGTGTCTGGCTTGACTGCCGCCGACATCAAGGAACTGGTCCGATCGCGCACCGACATCGTGCAGTTGATCGGCGAGTCGTTGACTCTGCACCCCGAGCGCGGCGGCCGCTCCTTCAAAGGCTTGTGCCCGTTTCACCCCGATCACAATCCGTCCCTGACCGTCAATCCCGAACGGCAAACCTACAAATGCTGGTCGTGCGGCGAAGGGGGAGACTGCTTCAGCTTCGTGATGAAGTACGAAGGGGTCGGTTTTCGCGAGGCACTGGAACAATTGGCCCGACGGGCCGGCGTCGAGCTGCCCCGTCTTGCCGCCCCCCGTGCCGAGGGGAGCATCAGCAAGCAGCAATTGTTCGATGCCTTGGCCTGGGCCGAACAGGAGTGTCATCGCTTTCTGCTGCAAGGGGCCGCGGCTCAGCAGGCCCGCGAGTACTTGCGATCGCGCCATGTCCGCGAGGACACGATCGTGCGGTTCCGCTTGGGATACCACCCCGACGATTGGAACTGGTTGCTCGAGCGCGGCCGGGGCAAGTTTGCGGTGGACGTGTTGCAGGCGGCAGGACTGGTGGAAAGCCGCGACGGCGGTGTCGGTTATCGGGACAAGTTTCTGTTCGTCGACAGGGTGCTGTTTCCGATTCGCGACGAACGGGGACGGTGCGTGGCCTTCGGGGGACGCATGCTGCCGGACGCGAAACTCCAGAAGGCCGGCAAATACCTCAACAGCGACGATGGTCCCGTCTTCCACAAAAGCCGCTTGCTGTACGGGTTGGATCAGGCCCGGGACGGCATTCGGCACACGGGGACCGCGGTGGTGATGGAAGGGTATGTCGATTGCATCAAGGCGCATCAGGCCGGAGTAGTCAACGCCGTCGCGACACTCGGCACGGCACTCACGGAAACTCAGGTCGCCTTGCTGAAGCGGTTCGCCCAGCGGGTGGTTCTGGTGTATGACGGAGATAGAGCGGGGCAATCGGCGGCGGCGCGGGCCATCGAGAAATTCCTTGCCCAGGACGTGGACATCCGCATCTTAACGCTGCCGGACGAACTGGACCCGGACGAGTTTCTGGAGACACATGGCGTACTGGAACTGGAACGGCTGATCGACACGGCTCCCGAGGCCTGGGAGTTCCAGTATCGGCAGTCGGTGGGAACGCACGGTGTCGGCACCATTGCAGGCAGGCTGCGGGTGCTGGAAGACATGCTGAAATTACTGACGGTAGCTGCCGGTCTGGCCGGTTCGGTCAAGGAGAATTTATTGCTCAGCCAACTGTCCGATCGGTTGCGGATTGGGGAAGCGGACGTGCGCCGGCGGTTGCGCGAACTGCGTGCCCAAACCGGTGCGTCCGCTGCAAATCGGAAAGTCGCCGCAGGTGAATTCCGCGGGGGCGAGGGGGACGCAGCCCGGCAGGCCGCCGTCGTTTCGCTCCAGCAACATCCCACCAAAGACGATTTGCTGGAGTGCGAATTAGTGCAGGCCCTCTTTACCGCCCCTTCTATGATTGGAGTGGTGCGACAGGTCATTGGCCTCGACGATCTGCGGAACGCGTTGTTGCGGGAGTTGGTGGCTGTTTGTTTCGACCTGGCGGACCAGGGCGAAGCGCCGGCGCTGGAACGAGTGCTAGCCGCTGTCGAATGCCCTCACCTGAAGCGGCTGGCGGTGTGGCTGGATGAGGACGCCGCCCAGCGTCGGCTGGCGGAGAAGCTGACGAATGCTCCGTCGGTGGGGGGGGCGGGATTATTGCAGGAGATCCTGGAGCGCCTGTCCTGGCGGCGGTTGGAAGAGTCGCACGAAACGCGCAAAGGCCGTTTGGCAGGCAAGCCGGAGATGCCCAAGTCACTGGACGCAGACATGCGCGAGTTGTTGAAACAAGCGGCCAGCTATCATCGCCAACGAGCCGCCAGAAAACTGCCCTCTTCGTGAATCGCGTGCGGGTTAGTAGGGGGTTCGGCTCCGAGCGAGGGGAACGGGAAGCAGGGGCTTCCCGAGCGGAGCCAGCAAACATTTGTAAATCGCTCCTGGGGGAGATTGCCGGTGCATCGACACGACGACGCCCTGAACACTTTGATCGCCACGGGCAAACAGCAAGGGTTTCTGACCTTCTCGCAGGTGAATGCGTACCTGCCCGACGAGGCGGTGAACCCGGAAAAGCTCGACAACCTGCTGATCTCGCTCGACGAGCTGGGGCTGGAGATCGTCCCGGACGACCGGCTGTCGTCGACGGTGCCGCTGGCGGCCAAGACCAAGGGGCGCGTGTCCAAGCCGAAGGACCCCACGGCCGATGAAAAATCGAAACGCATCGACGATCCCGTGCGGATGTACCTCACCCAGATGGGCGAGATCCCCCTGCTCACGCGCGAGCAGGAAATCGCTTTGGCCAAGAAAATCGAAATCACGCGCAAGCGGTTTCGCCGGCAACTGCTCGAGTGCGATTACGCGCTCAAGATGGCGGTGGACATCCTCACCAAGGTCCATACCAGCGAACTGCCGTTCGACCGCACCATCAAGGTGTCGGTCACCGAGGGTCTGGAGAAGAACCAGATTCTGGGCCGCATGCCGCACAACCTGAAAACCCTGGAAAATCTCCGCAAGAAAGCCCAGGCCGACTTCGAGGTGATCATTTCGCCCGACAGCACTCCGGCCCAGGTGCGGGCCGCGCAACATGCCCTCGCCGTCCGCCGGCGGAAAATGGTGACCCTCGTCGAGGAATTGAGCGTGCGAACCCAGCGGTTGCAGCCGACCATGCGCCGGCTGGAGCAGATTTGCCGCCGCATGCACGACCTGCAAAAACAGATCGACCACCTCAAACATCTCAAGTCCGCCAAGGAAGAACGGGCCAATCTGCAGAAGGAACTGCGCGACTTGATGCTGATGACGCTGGAAACGCCCGAATCGCTCGCCCGGCGGATGCGGTCGGTGCAGGAGCGGTTCGCGGCGTATGAGCAGGCCATGCGCGACCTCTCCGGCGGCAACCTGCGGCTGGTCGTGTCGATCGCCAAGAAGTACCGCAACCGCGGACTCAGCTTCCTCGACCTGATTCAGGAGGGGAATACCGGCCTGATGCGGGCGGTCGACAAGTACGAATACCGCCGCGGCTACAAGTTCTCCACCTACGCCACGTGGTGGATTCGCCAGGCCATCACGCGGGCCATCGCCGACCAGGCGCGGACCATCCGCATTCCGGTGCACATGATCGAAACGATGTCCAAGCTGCGAAAGGTCAGCAAGAAACTGCTCCAGGAAAAGGGGCGCGAACCCACGTTGGAAGAAACCGCCGAAGCCGCGGGCGTCAGCCTGGAGGAGACGCGGCGGGTGATGAAAATCTCGCGGCATCCGATCAGCCTCGACCGCCCCGTGGGGGAGAGCGAGGACAGCTACTTCGGCGACTTCATCGAGGACGACGCCACCGAAAGCCCGGTCAACGCCGCCGCCTCCGAAATGCTCAAGGACAAGATCGAAGCCGTGCTGAAGACCCTCACCTACCGCGAGCGCGAAATCATCAAGCTGCGGTACGGCCTGGGGGACGGCTACACCTACACGCTGGAAGAGGTGGGGCGGATTTTCAAGGTGACGCGCGAGCGCGTCCGCCAGATCGAAGCCAAAGCCGTCCGCAAGTTGCAGCATCCCGTGCGGAGCCGGCAGCTCAAGGGCTTCCTCGACCAGTTGGCGGCCACCGCCGCGCTGAAGTAAGCCGCGCGGCGGTCATGAATGTTCGCAAAATGGCGCGAGGCGCCGGTGGAGGAGCCACCGGCGCCTCGCGTTTTGGTATACTCGCGGACCGAACGCGGAGATTTCTCATCGGAGACCACCGGATGGCCCCCTCCTCTCAGGCCCTCAAAACGCTGCACGAATTGCATGGCCGACTGCAAGCGGTGCAGGACGCTTTGGCACGAGGGCCTCGCCAAATTCAGGCACAAAAACTGACGGTCGAAAAACGGCAGGCGGAACTGGAAGCCCGCCGGCAGAAGCTCAAGCAACTGAAGATCACGGCCGATCAGCGGAACCTGCAACTCAAAACCAACGAAGCGAAAATCGCCGACCTGCGGGCCAAGCTGAACCTCGCCTCATCCAACCGCGAGTACGAAATCCTCAGCGGCCAGATCGAGGCCGACACCATGGCCAACAGCGTGCTCGAGGACGAAATCCTGGAAGCACTCACCAAGATCGATCAGTGTCAGGCCGAGGTCAAGCAGGCCGAACAGGAAGTCGCCGCCGCCGAGGCCGAACTGGCCAAACTCACCGCCGACGTGCAAGCCCGCATCCCCGAACTCACCGCCCAGGCACGGGCCTTGGAGCAGGAAGTCGCCGAGGCGGAAAAAGTCCTGCCCGAGAGCATCGTTCCCAACTACCGTCGGGCCGTGCAAGCCTTCGGAGCTAGCGCCCTGGCCGCCGTGGAGCACGGCACCTGCACCAGTTGCCACATGCAGCTCACCATGCAGAAAATCGTGGAACTGCGGAGTGGCAAACTGCTGTTTTGCAGTTGCGGTCGGCTGCTGTATTTGCCAGAGACCGCGTGAGACTTTCCTGCCCCCGAGGGCCGATCGACGCGGCACCCCGACGCGCGCCCCGCCCTTGCGCAACAGCCGCTAACAATCTCCCGCAAACCGCCCGGGCCACCGCGGTTCGCAGCCCTCACGCCGCAGCGTGCGCTGGGTTTTCCGCCGCGAGCAGTTCCGCCACCAGATCGGCATAGTCCTGGGCTCCCGTGCTTTTGGGGGCGTAATCGAAAATCGATTGCCCGAAGCTGGGGGCCTCGGCGAGTTTGATGTTCCGGCGGATGCGGGTGTGGAAAATCCGCGCGTGCTTCCACGGCGCCAGCGGATCGCTCTGTTCCAGAAAACGGGCCAGGTCGTCGGCGATGTCCTGGGCCAGCCGCGTTCCCGTGTCGTACAGGCACAGCACCACCCCGGCGACGCGCAAGTCGCGGTTGAGCCGCCGCTTCACCAACGCGGTGGTCTCGAACAGCTTGGACAACCCTTGCAAGGCGAAGAAGTGGGGTTGCAGGGGAATCAGCACTTCCTTGGCCGCGGTCAAGGCGTTGACGGTCAGCACGCCCAACGAGGGAGGACAATCCATGATCACGTAGTCGAACGGCTGCGTTTGCAGCAGTTGCGACAAGGCCCGGCGAAGCACGATCTCCCGCTCGGGCGCATCCACCAATTCCAGCTCGGTCGCCGCCAAATCGACATCGGCCGGCGCCACCCACAATCTTTCCACCGCCAGTTGATTGACGGCCTCCAGCGTCTTTTTGCCGGAAAACACGTCGTACACCGTGGGGGTCTGCCCGAAGGCGTCGACCCCCAGATGCAGCGTGGCATGCCCCTGGGGATCGAGGTCGATGAGACACACCCGCCGGCCCTGACGCGCCAACCCGGCGGCGAGATTCACGCTGGTCGTGGTCTTGCCGACCCCCCCTTTTTGATTCATCACGGCGATACTGCGCATCGCCCTGCCCTCCCTGGCCGGAATGCCTGTGAATTGGAGAGGGAACTATAACGGGGATCCCCGATTGTCGAAAGACCGACTTGCCTGATTCAGGACCGCTGGACCGCTGGACCGCTGGACCGCTGGACCGTGGGACCGTGGGACCGTGGGACCGTGGGACCGTGGGACCGTGGGACCGTGGGACCGTGGGACCGTGGGACCGTGGGACCGTACTGAGTTGCGGGGGGACGCCGGCGTTCAGTGAGGTCGACGCGCCTGCGGAGGGAGCGACGGCGACCCGACGCCGGGGCGGACCACTCCCGCCGGCGTCCGTTTTGTCGACGTGCGGCCCAGTCACTCGGATGGCGCAGCCGCCTTCTTTTTCGCGGAATTCCTGGCCTTCTTGGCATTCTGCGGGGGTTGCCAGGCGGGCGCCTCCAGCTCCTGGTTCCACTTCTGCCAGGCGGCTTCCAACTCGGCCACCTTTTGCGTTTCCACGCCCGACAAGTCGCGGGTTTCTCCGGGGTCCGTGGACAAATCGTAGAGCTCCTGGCGCAAACCGGGGTTGGCACGCACCAGTTTCCACCGCCCCTGTCGAATGGCCCGTTGCTCCCCGAATCTCCAGTACAGAGCGTCGTGCGGCGACCCCGTTTGTTCCCCCTTGAGGTAGGGAAGCAGATTGACCCCGTCGAGTCGGGTATCGGCGACGGGACCGACGCCCGCGGCCGCCAGCGCGGTGGGCAGGATATCCAACTGAATCACCGGCTCGTCGTAGGTCGTCCCGGCGGGCAGCGTGCCTTTCCATTGGATGAAAAAGGGGACGCGGATGCCCCCTTCCCACGTGGTGGCCTTTTGCCCGCGCAACGGCAGGTTGTTGGAACCGTTGACTGGCGGACCTCCATTGTCGGAGAAGTAGAAAATCAAGGTTCGCTCTTCCAGCTTCAGCCGCTGCAATTCCGCCAAGACCTGCCCGACGGCGTCATCCATCGCCGCGGTCATTGCACAGTATTGCCGACGCAAGGTGGGCTGCACGGCGGCAAAACGGTCGAGATACTTCTGCGGCGCATGCATGGGCGTGTGCACCGCGTTGAACGACAGGAACAGGAAGAAGGGCTGCTCGGCGTGGCGGGCAATGAAGCTCACCGCTTCGCGGCCGAAGGCGTCGGTGGTGTATTCAAAGTCGCTGACGGGCAGGCGTCCGCGGACGATCGGATCCGGTTCGCGCGGCTCGGGGAAGTACGATCGGGCCCCGCCCAAAAAACCGTAAAACTCGTCGAAACCGCGGTTCAAGGGATGAAAGCTGGACGTGTATCCCAGATGCCATTTGCCCACGAGGGCTGTTTTGTAACCGGCGGCGCGCAACCGATCGGCGAGGGTTTTTTCGCGGATCGACAGTCCTTTGTCGTAGTTCTGTTCGCTGTTGGGACCGGGATTGAACTCGTGACCGTAGCGCTGCTGGTAACGCCCCGTCAACAATCCCGCCCGCGTGGGACTGCAATACGGTCCCGACACATAACCGTTCGTGCAGCGGATGCCGTTGCGGGCCAACGAGTCGATGTGCGGCGTGGGAATGTCCTTGCCGCCTTGCACTCCCAGATCGCTGTACCCCTGGTCGTCGGCGAGAATCACGATCACGTTCGGCCGCGGACCTTCGGCCGCAAGGCCGCCAGTACAGCACACCCATGCGGCGAATTCGAGGCCCAACATCCAGCGCGGCGACAACATGGCGGCCTCCTCGGAAAGCGTGTGGAACGGCCCAGATCGGCGGACCACCGTATTGTTCAGTTTGTCGCCGGACGGGTCAAACCCAATCACGCCGCGGACTGGCGTTGCAGCCAGCCATGCTGCCCACTGCCAGGACCGTCCCCCGTCACGGATTCGGTCGATCGGCGGTCCGTTTGGCTTCGGGAATCAGCCGGTCGAGAATGCCGTTGACGAACGACGACGACTGCGCCCCACCGTAGGTTTTGGCGAGTTCCAGGGCTTCGTCGATGACCACGCGATGCGGCGTGTCGGTAAACAGCAACTCGAAGGCCCCCAACCGCAGCACGTTGCGGTCGGTGGGGGCCATGCGGCTGAGGGTCCAGTTGGCGGCGGCCCCTTCGATCCGTTGATCGAGGACGGATCGGCACTCCATCACGCCGGCGAACAGACTCCACGCGAAACGGCTCAATTCCTCGTTGCCGAGTTGCTCCTGGATCATGCCGCGAATGGCGTCGGCGGTGACATCGGGGTTCAAATCCTTCTGGTACAGCATCTGTACCACAACTTCGCGCGCTTTATGTCGTCGGGACGTAGCCACGGGGGATCTCGGTGCAGGGAAAGTTGGGCACCGGCAACGGCGCCGACGCCGCACTGCATTCGATTATATGCCGTGTCTGGCGGTCGCCCACAATCCCCCTGCCGGGAGGAATTCAGGCTTCGCTCAACTGGAGACCTGCTGGTGACCTGCGGTGGCGACCTGCCGTGCGGAAACGCCTCTGATGAGGGACCGATGCGCGTGCCTGTTCGTGAATGGTCGAATTCGGCGGGATGTAACGGCCGCAGGGCGCGTTCTCGCGGCAGGCGACCGCGGTACCGCTGGAGAATTAAGGATTGCCGCAGGTATACTTTCCGCGTCGTGATTTCTCGCTGGGCTGGGCCGCCGGGGCGTGCCTTGTGCCGGTGGACGGACTGAGCGGGACGTTGCGCGGTCGGCGGGCATGTTCCAGCGATGCCCCCGTAAACGGTTCGCGGAGAACCGGGATCCGCCAGGGTCGCTGGATGCGGGATGACGGTGTGCGCAGGAGTCGTCGATGAATCCACGCCCCTCTTACGCTTGGGAGCGCCGATTTATGAGCCGACTTTGGGAGCGAGTCGGCCGCCCCCCCGTGCAACTGGAATTGTGGGATGGCAACACCGTGGGCTGCACTGCCGATCAGGCGGTGGGCCGGATCCGCTTCCGTGAGCCGGGAATCATTTGGCGGCTGGTGTGGGACGCTTCCCTGGCGTTTGGGGATGGTTACGCCGACGGCACCATCGACATCGATGGTCATCTGATCGAGGTCCTGGAGGCGATCCTGCGAGGAGTGGCGCAAGCGGAGGGTTCGCGGCCGCCCCGTTCGTCGCTGCGGAATCACTTCATGCCCCGAAAAGGACACTCGCTCGTCGAATCCCGCTCGAGCGTCCACCACCACTACGACATCGGCAACGAGTTTTATCGGTTGTGGCTCGATGAGCAGATGGCCTACACCTGCGCCTATTACGAACGGCCCGACTACACGCTCGAACAGGCGCAAATCGCCAAATTCGACCACGTGTGCCGCAAGCTGCGGTTGCAACCCGACGACGTGGTGGCGGAGGCCGGCTGCGGTTGGGGGGGCTTCGCGCTGCACATGGCCCGGCAATACGGGGCGCGGGTCCGGGCGTTCAACATCTCCAAGGAACAAGTGGCCTACGCGCGGCAGCGGGCGACTGCCGAGGGACTCGACGACCGCGTGGAATTCATCGAGGACGACTACCGCAACATCGGAGGGCGGTACGATGTCTTCGTGTCGATCGGCATGTTGGAGCACGTCGGCGTCGATCAGTACCACGCGCTGGGAGCCACCATCGACCGCGTGCTGGCGGAAAACGGCCGCGGTTTGATCCACACCATCGGCCGCAATTTTGCCCGACCGCTGGATACCTGGATCGACCAGCGCATCTTTCCGGGGGCCGAACCTCCCAGTCTCAAACAGATGATGGACATTTTCGAGCCGTTCGGCTTTTCGGTCCTCGACGTCGAGAATCTGCGGCTGCATTACGCGCAAACCACCCGGCATTGGCTGGAACGCTTTGAAGCCCACGTCCCGGAGGTGAAGCGTCTGTTCGACGACCGCTTCGTGCGGATGTGGCGGTTCTACCTGGCCAGTTCGTCGGCGGCGTTCCTGACGGGGCATTTGCAGTTGTTTCAGGTCGTCTTCGCGCGCGCCATGGACAACTCGATCCCCTGGACCCGCGCGGACATCTACCGCCCGCAAGAAGCCGCCGTGTCTCCGTAACCGCCGCCGTTTGGAGCGCGCAGACCGAACATGCACCTGGAGACGCAAGCCCGGCGGGAAGTGAGCACGGTCCGTGGAAACGTGTGATGTGGCGATCGTGGGGGGCGGTCCGGCCGGTTCAGCGTGTGCGTGGAAGCTGCGCCGCGCCGGACTGGATGTCGTGGTGCTCGACAAGGCCCGTTTCCCCCGCGACAAAGTTTGCGCGGGCTGGATCACGCCTCCCATCATCGAATCGTTAAGTCTGGATGTCGACGACTACCTCCGCGGCGGACCACCGGACGGCAGCCTCCCAGGTCCCGCTGGGCACGCCGCTCCGACCGAGCCTGATGGCGGCCGTCACGGTCGCCGCGTTTTCCAACCCTTCACCGCGTTTGTCACCGGCCTGATCGGCGGTCCCGAGGTCTGCACCACGTATGATCGCCCCGTGAGCTTCGGCATCCGCCGCTGCGAATTCGATGCCTACCTCCTGATTCGTTCGGGAGCCAGACTGCGCCTCGGTGAACCGCTCGTGTCGTTGCGGGCTGAACCCGACGGTTGGTGCCTGAACGAGTGTTTGCGGACGCCGCTGCTGGTTGGTGCCGGCGGCCATTTTTGCCCCGTCGCGCGTCAACTGGCCCAGGTGGATCCTCAACGGGATGAACCGGTGGTTCTGGCCCAAGAGGTCGAGTTTCCGCTTCCGATAGCCTTACGCGACCATTTCCCCGTGTCGGGCGCGCGGCCCGAATTGTTCTTCTGCCCCGATCTCGCTGGTTACGGCTGGATCGTGAGAAAAGGGGATTATTTGAATATCGGCCTCGGCCGCGAGCACGAACGGAATTTGTCGACGCACCTCGAACAGTTCCTGGCCTTTCTGCGGGCGCGGGGCAAGTTGACCGTCGAGATTCCGCAGCCCTTTCGCGGACATGCCTACAAGTTGCGGCGGTACGTGGCCCCCGTGCGAGTCCCTGATCGCGTGTTATTGATTGGCGATGCCGCGGGGTTGGCGTATCCGCAAAGTGGAGAAGGGATTCGACCGGCCATCGAATCGGGGCTGCTGGCGGCGGAAACGATCCTGGAAGCGCGCGGGCATTATGCCAGTTCGTTGTGGCAGCGTTTTCAGCAGCGGTGCCAGCGCCGATTCGGAGAGGGAAGCTCGCGCACCGCATGGCTTCCCGAGGGTTGGAAGCCATGGGTGGCTGGCAAGCTGCTGGCCACCGAATGGTTCAGTCGCCATGTGCTGCTCGACCGGTGGTTCCTGCACAGGCATCAGCCGGCGCTGCACTGATCTTGCTGGAGCAGACGGTATTCTCGGCAGGACGCGCGGAACTGTCAGAACTGTCACAAGTTCCGGCGTGTTGCCGGCTGGCCGCGGCGGGCGACCGTAATCGGTGCCGACTCCGAAGCGGCATGAGGCATGTTTGCCATACGCAAGGCCGGAGCTGCCGGACTGCGCCAAGGGAGCCGTCATGTCGGAATCGCTGGTCACTGTGCTCAATTCTGGCACGTTGTCGAATCGCGCTGCTTCCGGGAAAGACGCGCCGCCGGTTATCGACCTCGTGGAAACGTGCCTGGACCTGATGCGCGAACCTCAGGCGGACAACACTTCCGCGCGGCTGTCGGTGGTCATGCCGGTGTTCAACGAACACCGCTGGCTGCGGCCCATTCTGGAACAGATTCGTCGCGTGCCGATTCCCAAGCAGATCATTCTCATCGATGATTGCAGCACCGATGGCACGCGCGACCTGGTTCGCGAGCTGGAACAGGAAGCTCAACGCCATCCGGACCCGCACAACGAATTGACCGTGGTGTACCACGAGCGCAATCGCGGCAAGGGGGCCTCCCTGCGGACGGGCTTCCAACACGTTCGCGGCGAGGTGGTGATCGTGCAGGACGCCGACCTCGAGTACTCACCGCGGGATTATCCGGCGCTCATCGCCCCGATTGTCCAGGGAGAAGCGGACGTCGTTTACGGTTCCCGCTATTTGGGGACTTCCCGGCGGGTGTTGAACTTCTGGCATACGCGCATCAACCGTTGGCTGACCACGTTGTCGAACATTTTCACCGGCCTGGACCTGACCGACATGGAGACGTGTTACAAGGTGTTCCGGGCCGATGTCCTCCGCGACATCGCGCCGCGGTTGAAATCGGATCGGTTCGGCTTCGAACCGGAAGTCACCGCGCACGTGGCGCGGCGCAAATTGCGCGTGTATGAAGTGCCGGTTCGTTACGCTCCGCGGAGTTATGCCCAGGGGAAGAAAATCCGCTGGTGGGACGGCCTGCAAGCCGTGTGGTGCATCATCAGCAGCCACTTTGCGCGGTGATCCCTGGGTGGCGTCTGACGTGGTCCTTCCGTCGCATCTGATGGTGCTTCCCCTGGGGAGTCTGAGCTCGTGTCGACGCGAAGCTATTACCTGTGGTTGGCGGCGATCACCTTGTTGGCGTGGGGACTGCGGCTGGGCGTGACCGAGCGGTTCGTCGGACTGGCCGCCCCGCCGGATCCCGCCGACGGCCTCGATCAACTCGATTACGAGCTGTTCGCCCACCACCTGAGCATTGGGGAAGGCTACACGCTGGCCGATGGCACTCCCAGTGCCCGCCGGGCGCCGGGAACGTCGCTGATCCTCGTGCCGGTGTACTGGCTGTGCGGTCGGTCTTTTCTGGCGGCTCGGCTGTGGATCATCAGTCTTTCGGCCCTCACGTGCTGGGCTGCCGCCTGGGTCGTTCGCCGGTGGGTCGGAGAACGGGCGGCCCTGTTGACGGCGGCCGGTGCGGCCGTCAACCCCGGCCTGTTTTATTACGCGGCGCACCTGTGGAGCGAAGTTCCGTTTGGACTGTTCATCACCTTGGCCACGGGCTTCAGTGTTCGCTCGTGGACCACAGGGCGGTGGTTCGACCGGATGCTGGCCGGGATGTGTTGGGGCCTATCCTTGCTGATCCGGCCGCAGGTGCTGTTCATGGCCCCGTTTCTGGTCGCGGCCCTCGTTTGGTGTCGCGGCGGGGTGCGGCGGCGGTTGTTCTCCGAAATCGCCTGGCAAACGGCGATTGTCGCCGCCCTCGCGGCTCCCTGGGTGTGTCGGAACACCTGGGTGTTGGGCAAGCCGGCCCTGACCACACTTGTGGGGGGGCATACTTTTTGGGGGGCCCACAACGCCCGCACGTTTCACGATCCCAAGGTGCGCGGGCTGTGGATTACCATGTCCGACATTCCGCAGGCCCCTCTCCCCTTGCCCAGGGACGAACTCGAGCAGGAACGCCTCGCCTGGCGCTTGGGCTTCGCTAGCCTGCGGCAGAACTGGCGGTACTTGCCACAGCTTGAGGCGTGGAAACTGTATCGCCTGATCACTCCCTTCGAGGAGACGGCCAATCGGCTGGTCTACTGGGTGTTCGCCTGGGCCTGGATGTTGACGATTCCCTGGCTGCCGTTGGGGCTGGGAGAATTGTCGCGGCGGGCACCCGTCCTCTGGAGGGTGATTGCCCTGCAATTGGCCGCGACGGTGTTGTGCACGTTGGTGTTTTATGGAGCGGCCCGCTTTCGGCACGCCGTGGAACCTCTGCTGATGATGGTGGCGGCGGCGGGGGTGGCCGCCGTTTTCGAGCGCCGTGCGAGCACGGTTCCCCAACCCTCCGCTGTTGCCGCGACGATGTGCGGCAATTTGCCGGCGGAACGGGTATGATGGGAAGCGGATGTCCACCCGGTTTCTCATCACTGCGTAGCGAGCGATCCGTGTTGCGGCGTCAGCGATCTGGCCGCGCGATGTTGGGGGTGCTCACGGTGTGCCTGGCCGCGGTCTTGGCGGCCATGGCACAAGCCGGCCGTGCGCGTGTTGCGTTGCTGCCCGATGCCATGGTCTGGGCGAGCGTGCCTCACGGTTTCATGTACCGCTGGAGGCTGGATCGGCGCGAACAGCCGGGCCGGGTGCTGCTCCGGTTGTCCACGGCAATTCCCAATCAGGGGGCTGGTCCGCTGGAACTGATTGGCGGCGAGGTGCTGGACGACGGCACGCAGGCCGTCTATCAACGCGTGTATTACGACGACGGGGGTTATGAAGATCGGTTGGCGGGCACCTTCGTGTACCATCCCGACCACCACCATTTTCACTTCGAGGGATACGCCGAGTACCGTTTGCGAGCCTTTACCCCGGAGGGGGGCGTGGGCGAGATCGTGGCCGGGGGCGATAAAGTCAGCTTTTGCCTGATCGACGTCCTTCCCTACAACCGCAAACTTCCCGGTTTTCCCCGGTTTCCAGAGTACCTCACGTGCAACACGGATCGGCAGGGCATTTCCGTGGGCTGGGCCGACGTTTACGATAAATCCCTGCCCGATCAGTGGATCGACGTGACCGACGTCCCCGACGGCAGGTACTGGCTGGAAGTGGAAGTCGATCCCGACGACCGACTGCTGGAAAGCAACGAAACCAACAACCTCACCCGCATTCCCATTCTGCTGCGGAAGTAAGCGCGAGACGGACCTCGGCGCGCTCGAGCCGTCGCAACAGTCCTTGCGGCCATTCAGGGCACCAGTCGATCGCGGGGCGGTTGGCCGCACTTCCGGTGGGATTGGCACCCTTGGCGGTCGACCTCGCGACGCCAATCAATCACCCGGCCCCTTTCCCTTTGATCGTCTGGCCCCTTTCCCTTTAATCGCGCGGCCCCATCCCTTTGATCGCCTGGCCCCATCCCTTTGATCGCCTGGCCCCATCCCTTTGATCGTCTGGCCCCTTTCCCTTTGATCGCGCGGCCCCATCCCTTTGATCGCCTGGCCCCTTTCCCTTTGATTGCCTGGCCCCATTCCCTCTGGTTGCTGGCTGGGGCGCAGACCTCCCCTGCGGAATAATCCCGATCTCGGAAAAAATCCGCACCACCGATACACTCCGGCAGGACATGCCGAAAGAATTGCAGCGCGGCACCCGGCTGGATGACGGCGGGCGTCCGCCTTGGAGAGAGCTGGCCGGCGTGACGGAGCCTTGGTTGCGTGTGACACCGGCGAGTTTCCCGAATTTCCGCTGCGACCGGACGGGAAGTTGGTTGGTGCATCCCCGTCGAAGCTGAGAAGTTCGGTAGTTTCGCGGAACTATTCCGGGAACCGAGGGGGAGCTGCCGACTGCGGGTGAAGTCGGCACGTCGGCTCGCGGCGGCTTATGTTAAGTAGTGTCAAGAGCAATCGCAGATCTGCCGATCTTCCATCGCAGACGGTTTGCAATGGAACGACTCGGCACACGCCGAAACGCGGTTGGGGGGATCTCACCGCGGAGTTCTATGGCACCGTCGGGGGGCAAGACAACTCGGACGTCATCTCGCCAATGCACCGGCTGGAACACCGATAGGGCGTTCCGGGCGGTCTCGCCTCCCACGGGTACTGCGCTCTTGGATCGGAGCGCTGCCGCCCGCCGACCCCAATCCCGTACCCAGTATCGAACTCGGTCAGTGAAGCGGCGTCCTCGCGGACGTCGTTTCGATACGCGCCTGTAATGATGCCGGCCCCGTGTGACCGACGGCGGCCATGTGGAACCTAGCGCGGGCTTGGAATAGCCTCGCACCTTGACCAGTACGAGGGGTGAAGATCCGGAGGGTCGCGACGCCCTTCTGAGAGACAACAAATTGGTGATTGGAGAGCCCGCGATGAGAACGATCTTCACGACTGGACAGGTCGCAAAGATCTGCAAAGTTGCACCACGAACCGTCAGCAAATGGTTTGACTCCGGACGACTGCGCGGTTATCGCATTCCCGGTTCGCAGGATCGCCGCATCCCCCGCGAACATCTGATTCGCTTCCTCAAGGAGCACGGCATGCCCTTGGGCGAGCTGGAAGACGAAGCGATGGGCAAATTGCTCCTCGTGGGCGTCGAACCAGCCGTCCGCAGCAATCTGCTCGATCTGATGCCTCCCGAAGATTACAAGGTGGAAACCGCGAACAGCGGGTTTGAAGCCGGCATCCAGGCGGAATCGCTCCACCCGGATTGCGTTGTGATCGACTTTGGCATGGGTCGCACGGAAGCCATGCTGATCGCGCAAAACCTCCGCAAAAATCAGGATTACGCCGACGCCGTGCTCGTGGCTTTGCTGAGCGATGACGATACGGCCAGTGGTTTCGACCGTTCGGTGTTTAACGAAACGTTCCGCAAGCCGTTCGATGCCGCGCTGCTCGCGGAACGCATTCGCACCCTGGTCGGTCGGAAAAAACAACTGGTGTGACCGTCCCTGAGACGGTTGCCACGCCGACTCCTGTCCAGTCGAGTCCACGATTTTAATCCCACGTTGGCAAGGGTTGGATCGGAGGACGACACCTGCCAACCGGCTAAATACCATCCACCCACGGGGAACAACGGGAGGTGCCAAGGACGGCACGACGAAAAACCCCAGGGTTGACGATAGCCCGAAACCGGAACCCGATAGGGTTCCGGTTTTCTTTTATGTTTGCTTCGCTGGACGCTCTTTCTCCGTCGGACAGCGTTTTTCCGCCGGACATCGTTTTGGCCTTTCTCCCGCCGGATGGCGCTTGCCGCTCAAAAGGAGCCGCTGCTTGCCGATCAAAAGGAGCCGCTGCTTGCCGCTCCACAAGAGCCGCTAATCACCCCCCGGACCACCCGATGGTCTCAGGGGTCCAGAGCGCCATTTGGCGCTGACCAGCCCCAGGCGGTATTGTGGCAGCCATGCATGTGGTGCACATCATCACGCGGCTGATCGTCGGCGGGGCCCAGGAAAACACACTGCTCACGGTCGAAGACCAGCAGCGGCATTACGGCGATCGGGTGACCTTGCTGGCGGGACCGGGATTGGGACCGGAGGGAAGTCTGGAAGATCGGGCCCGCCGCCACGGCGTCGACTTGCGGATCATTCCCCCTTTTCGACGCAACATTCACCCCTGGCGCGACCTGGCGAGTTACCGCGCCATCAAGCGACTCCTTGCCGAGATTCGGCCGGAGATTGTCCACACGCACGCCTCCAAGGCCGGCATTCTGGGACGCTGGGCCGCGGCCCGACTCGGCATACCCGCCGTGCACACCATTCACGGAGCCTCCTTCCATTACGGCCAAAGCCGCGCCGCGTTTGAGTTGTATCGTTTGTTGGAGCGATGGACGGCCCGGCACACGGCGCGTTTCATCAGTGTCGCCGACGCCATGACCGACCAGTACGTGGCCGCCGGCATTGCCGCGCGCGACCGGTTCGTCACGATTTATTCCGGCTTTGACGTCGAACCGTTCCTGAATCCGCCGCGCCCGCCGGCAACGGTTCGGGCCGAACTGGGGCTGAAGCCCGGCGATGTGGTGATCGGCAAGGTGGGTCGGTTGTTCCACCTGAAGGGCCACGAGTTTGTGATTGCCGCCGCCCGGCGGGTGGTCGCGGATTGTCCCCAGGCGAAATTCCTATTCGTGGGAGACGGCGTGTTGCGTGCGGATTATGAACGGCAACTTGCCGACCTGGGACTGCGCGACCACTTTGTGTTTGCGGGACTGGTGCCGCCGGAGCGCGTTCCGGAACTCGTGCATGCCATGGACATCGTGGTGCACACGAGCTTGTGGGAAGGGTTAGCCCGCGTGCTGCCCCAGGCGCTCATCGCCGGCAAACCGGTGGTGAGCTACGACGTGGATGGCGCGCGGGAAGTCGTGCTGCCCGGTGAAACCGGCTTTCTGCTGCCGCCGCAATCCGTCACCGAGTTGGCCGTCGCCCTCGAACAACTGATCGGCGACGCCGAACTGCGACGCCGATTGGGAGCGGCTGGCCGGGCCCGCTTCGCGGAGCAGTTCCGCCATGAAACGATGACTCGGCGAATTCGGGAAGTGTACGCCGAAGTCCTGAAAGACCGGCGCGCTGCCCAGTGACCGCATCCCGGCCCAAGCCCCAGGTGCGGCGATCGCCAGGAATCGAGGCGATCTCCGCATCATCCGTACACATCGCGGGGATGTTCGTTGGCTCGAAGCCGAAGGGAACCGCCACCACGGCGCAGGCGATGGGGAACGTCACATCGACCCACTGCCGCATCGGCCCCGGCCCGCCGCAGCCGCGGAGACGTTCCCCTCGGCTGGGCGGCCATTTCACTGCCAACGCTCCGTCGGAGACCTCAGCTTTCGGCGGTGCCGAGATCCGTGCCGGAGTGCACTTCGTCGATCTTCACCGCGCGGTATCCGCCGATCGATTTGAAGTAGACCATCAGCAGCAGATAAATCACGGCCATGGTGGCCGGAATGGCCGAATCGACGACGAGGGTCTTGCGATCGCCGGCGATGCTGGCATCGAGCACCGTTCGTTCGTCCGCACTTAGCCGTTCCAGCGCCGCCTTGGGATCGGTGTTTCCGGCCTTGGCCAACTCGTCGCGAGCCTTGGTGAGCTTTTGCTGCACGTCGCCCAGCTTCTTGCCGTCAAGCCCCGTGGCTTCCGGCAGGAACAAGAACCTGGTGGGCTGTTCGGCCTTGTACTGTTCGAAGAGAGACGGGGCCTTGGCCTTCAAGGCTTCGCCGGCGAAGCGGTCCTTGCAGTAGCCCAAACCCGGCGAACCGATCAAGCCGGCGGACATCATGCCGATGCCCCCCATGATGCTGATCGCGATCGCTCCCGTCCGCGGGAACCGATCGCTGGCGACGGCCAGCATGGTGGGCCAGAAAAATGTCTTGCCGATGCCGTACACCGTGAGCGCCAGAATGGCCATGAAGAACGAATCGACCAGGCTGGTGAGGTTCAAACCGATGCACGCCAGCACGGCGCAGGTGAGCAGGATGCCCACGGGGGAGAATCCGAGTTTTTTCTCGATGAAATCAGCACAAAACCGCAGTGCGAACATCACCATCGAAGTGAACACGAACAGAATCTTGCTTTCCGGCGACGACAAGATATTGCCCGTGATGTTCTGAATCCAACCGTCCGTCCCCAACTCCACCGCACCCACCAGCGCGTGGGCGATAAACAACACGAATAGCAAGAACGAACCCGGTGAAAAGCGCGTCATGACGCCCACTGCGACCAACAGCGCGCCGCCAATGCCGTAACCCACGTAACTGGCCAGATTCGGGTAGGCACTGAGCTGCGGAATGTCCTTGAAGATCGGTTCAAACAACGTGCTGAAGAACAAGGCCAGCAGGTAGCAGACCACCAGGCCGCCGAGCAACCCCACGTCCTTGAACATGTCTCCCAAACTCAAGCCTTTTTCCGAGGCTTCGGACTTGGGCATCCGCTGCCCCAGAAACATCAGCCCGTAAATCAACGTGGGCACCAGAAACAGTGCGAACTGGGCCCGCCAGTCCCATTTCAATTGATCGTCGAGCACCCACCCGGCGGCCCCTCCGAGCACCAGGCCGGCCGGCCAACTCGCGTGGAGGATGTTCAGATAGTGCGTGCGCTTCTGCGGAAACAGCGTCGCCACCAGGGGATTGGCCACCGCCTCCAGCGTGCCGTTCGCAATCGCGAACAGAAACGTCCCCCAAAACAAAAAGTTTCCCGCGGCCGCCTTGTCCATGCCGGGAGTGGCGCCAAACGTGACCAGCGCCGAAAGCATATGCAGCAAAAACGCGGCGATCACCAGTTTGCCGTAACCGATTTTGTCGGCGATGACTCCCCCCACGACGATGCCGAAACAGAAGCCAGTGAATCCCATGCCGCCAATCGTCCCCAGTTCCCCCGCCGTGAACCCGAATTCGCCTCCCCAGTTGTCGAGAATCCCGCCGCGGATCGCGAAACCGACACCGGCGGCAAGAATCGCCATGAAACCGGCCCACAACAAGCGATTGGCGTTGGGCGCCATGGCATCAGACTGAGCATGCGCACTCATGCGGCTAATCCCCCCTGCTCCAAGAACTGCAAGACCCAGGTGACTGGACGAATGGACGCGACGAGCAAGGGCGTATGGTAGCGGTCGCATCCGGCGATTGCCACGGCTGCCGGCCGTCCTGAAGGAAGAGAGCGATCATTTTTGAACCGTCCCGTCGGTTGAACCGGACTCTGCTTTTGTTAACATGCTCCCCTGCACCGTTCGGTCGTGTGCCGAATCAGGTGTGCGTGTTTGTGCTGTACTTCACCCATTCAGGAGACTCCGGGGGACTGCTGGCCCGGAGCAGAGAATCGGTTCTCGATCGGTCGGCCCGTGCGCGGTCGACCGGGTCGTCCTGTGCCTGCGTTCGACGCGCGTGAATGGGCGGGAAAGATGGTCTGGATGTTCGGCCTGTTGGCGGCGTGGTGCTGGGTCGTCCTCCAGGGACGGCACTGCCGGTGGGTCGCCATTTTGTCGCAACCGGTCCCCCGCCGGGTGGAAGAATGGCGGCCGCGGTTTGGCGGCAGCCTTTCCGCCCGTGCGCTGGTTCGGGCATGTCGACGCACATCGGGCGTGGCACCGCCGCGGCCTGGCCTCCTTTCCCGCGCGGACGCTGCCGCAATGCCGGTTCAACTGATCCCTCTGCCCCCGTCATGAACTCAAGTATTCGACGGTGCCGGCAGCATCGTCGAATCCTGTCCCGCCCCGAGTCGCCTGACAGCATCCTGTTTGGGGCGACGCATGGATCATCCGTTGGTTGTCGGTCTTACCGCCCTGCTGCTTGGGGCGGTCGGGGGATATTTCGTCGAACGGTTGCTGCGGGGCCAGGCCTTCAAAACGCGGGCCGAGATCCTGCAACAGGCGGAACGGGAAGCCGAAAACATCCGCAAGGCGGCCGAACTGGCCGCCAAGGAGGAAGCGCTGCAACGGCGAGAAGCCGTGGAACGCGAATTGAACGCCATCCGGGACGAACTGCGGTCCCACGAAAAGCACCTCGACAAGCGCGAATCGACCCTCGAGGAATTGCAGGAAGACATCGCCAAGAAAGAGCGGATGCTGGAACACACCCAGCAGAAGCTGGCGGAACGCAATCGTGCCAGCGAAGCCCGCGAAAAAGAACTCGAGCGTTTGCTCAAGCAGCAACAGGAACAACTCTTCAAGATCAGCGGCCTCGACAAAAAGGCCGCCACCGACCTGCTGCTCGAACAGCTCGAACGAGACCTCAAAAGCGAAACCGGGGCGCTGATCCTCAAACACGAGCAGGAACTCAAGCAGCGGTGCGAAGGCTTGGCCCGCGAGATCATCGGCATGGCGGTGCAGCGGTACGCCTCCGCCCATACCTCGGAAACGACGGTCTCCACGATCGACATTCCCAACGATGAAATGAAAGGCCGCATCATCGGCCGCGAGGGCCGCAACATCCGCGCTTTCGAAAAAGCCACCGGCGTGGATGTGATCGTCGACGATACCCCCGGCGTGGTCGTCGTTTCGGCATTCGACAGCATCCGGAGGGAAACGGCCAAGCAAGCCCTGGTGAAGCTGATTCAGGACGGCCGCATCCACCCCACGCGAATCGACGAAATCGTCGCGGAAACGCAAAAGGAGATGCACGAGTTCATCCGCAAAATGGGGACCGAAGCCGCCCAGGAAGCCGGCGTCCCCGCCCTCCACGAAAAACTGATCGAGCTGATGGGACGGCTGCACTTCCGCACCAGCTACAGCCAGAACGTGCTGCGGCATTCCATCGAAGTCGCCCATCTCACCGGCTTGATGGCCGAACAACTGGGCTTGAATGGCCCCTTGGCGCGTCGCTGCGGCTTCCTGCACGACATCGGCAAGGCCGCCGATCACGACATGGAAGGAGGCCATCCCGCGGTCGGCGCCGAATTGCTCAAACGGTACGGCGAGCGGCCGGAAGTCGTGCATGCCGCCGGCGGCCATCACGACGACATTCGCGCCGACTTCATTTACACCGTGCTGGTGGCGGCCGCCGACGCCTGCTCCGCGTCGCGCCCCGGTGCCCGCCGCGAAACCCTCGAAAAGTACATCCGCCGGCTGGAAGAACTCGAAGCCATCGCCTGCGGCTTTCCCGGTGTGGAACAGGCCTATGCCGTGCAGGCCGGTCGGGAAATCCGCGTGGTCGTCAATCCCGCCGAAATCAACGACCGAGAGGCCGCCAAAATCTGCCGCGACATCGCCACGGCCATCGAACAAAGCCTGACTTACCCCGGCGAGGTGAAAGTCACCGTGCTCCGCGAAACCCGCATCGTGGAATACGCCCGGTAAGACGGCAGGCCGCGTCAATCCACCACGCGGCCGTAGTGGCCGCGCAGCCGTTCCCGACAGCGCTCCACCGCCGCGGACACCGTCTCCGCGGACAACACCCCTTCCGCGACCAGACACGCGGCCAGCCCTTCCAGCAAGCGGGTGCTCAGCCGGGGCGCGAAGACGAGCATCAACCGCCGCTCGACAAGGTCCTCGAGCGTGGCCACCCATTCGTGGCGAATCACCCACCGCACCACGCCGGGCGAAAACGCGCCATCGGCAAGCGGCTGCCGCGGCATCCCCCGCGTGTCTTGCAGAATGTCGCACAGCCGCGTCCCGAACAGCGGCCACAACGCCGCCACCTCTTCCGAACGGGCCGCAAACTTCTCCGCCCAATGCCGCCACAAGTCGACACCGGGAGACATGCCCGACGGCAGCCGCTCATTTCCCGGAATCGGCCGCGCGGCGGTGCCCGCCGTACGCGGCCGCGGAAACCGCTCGAGCACCTCGTCCGAAACCTTCTCGGCGAAGGCTCGCCACGTGGTCAATTTGCCTCCCACGAGCGTCGCCAGGGGAATTCCCCCGCAGTCTTCCCACACCACCTGGTGATCGCGACTGATCGCGGCATTCGGCAACGCATCCGATTTCGGTAGCGGCCGCACCCCGCTGTATTGCACGGCGACATCCGCCTCGGTGAGGGACAACGCGAACACTTCGTTGACCATCTTCAGCAGGTACGCTTTTTCCTCCTGAGAAACCGTTGCCGTTTCCGGCGGTCCACTGAACCGTTCATCCGTCGTGCCGATCAATACGCCTTCCCCAAACGGCAGCACAAACACCAATCGGCCGTCGTCCGCTTCGGCGTAAACAGCCTGGCCTTGAAGGGCCTCTTTCAAACCGGGATGAAACGTCACCAAATGACTGCCCTTGGTGCCGCCGAAAAGAGGTTCCCGCCGCAATCCGAGCATTTCGCGGGTGAAATCTCCCCACGCCCCGGTCGCGTTCACCAAGATGCGCGGCCGCACCACCGCGGTTGGCGGCGCAATTTTGGTCTCCGCCTCAAACGACCTCTGGGGCACGATGCGGCACCACCCACCGGCATCGAATTGCACTTCGGACCATGTGTGTACGGCGAAGGGGAGGCCGTTTTCCCTGGAGATGGCCGCGGCATCGGCAAGCAGGGCGAGCACCAACCGCTCGGGGAACAGCATTTGCGCGTCGGAATAGGCCAACATGGCGGTGTAGCGTCGAGGATTGACCCTTGGCACGCCAGGCTCCCCGATGCGAACCGTGCTGCTGGGTGGCAGGTGGTCGCTGCCGCTGAGAAAGTCGTACATTCCCAGGCCGATCCGCGTGGGCCAGAAACCACGGGGAACGGTTTCGCCTTCCAACCACTGCGCCCAACCGGCCCGGCGACCGCCCAGAAAACCCGCCGCCGACCGCAACAGGCCCGTCCAACTGGTCCGGACGGGGATGTACAACCGCAACGGCCGCACGCCATGCGGCGCCAATTCCAGCAGCCGTTGCCGCTCCGCGAGCGACTCCCGCACCAGCCTCAAATCGCCAAATTCCAGATAGCGCAGCCCGCCGTGAATCAGCCGTGACGATTTGGCCGTCGCTCCAAACGCCAGGTCAGCGCGCTCCACGAGACGAACGGGAACGTGGTTCAGCAACAACTCGCGGGCGATGGCCGCGCCATGCACGCCGCCGCCGAGAATCAACACCACCGGCTCCGTCACTTCCCACGCACCCTTCCCCGTCTTGGTTTGTCGTCGCGAACCGCCGGCCGCACCTCCGGAGCGCCGGGAACCCCTCGGGGAAGGCTGGTCTTCCGGCCGACTTCGGGCGAGGTTGCCGGGCGGCTCACCGTTTGGCGTTCGACAACACCTCCAGCATGGCCCGGCAAAAATCGGGCAGATCGTCCGGCTTCCGGCTGCTCACGAAGTGACGATCCACCACCACCGGGGCATCCTCGAAATGGGCACCAGCGTTGAGCAGATCATCCTTGATGCCCGGCGAACCTGTCACCTTGACGCCGCGATACACCCCCGCGGAAATCGGGATCCAGCCGCCGTGGCAAATGGCAGCGACCAGTTTTTCGGCGGCGGCAAAGTCTCGCACCAGTTGCAACACTTTGGGATCGCGGCGGAGCTTGTCGGGCATCCAACCCCCCGGGCACACCACCCCGTGGAAATCGGCCGCTTCCATGTCGGCGATGTCGGCATCGGCCACGCAGGGATAGCCGTGTTTTCCGCGGTAAACGTGACCGGTTTTCGCGCCAGCCACCGTCACATGCACGCCGGCCTCCTGGAACCGCAGCTTGGGATACCACAATTCCAGATCCTCGTAATCCTCTCCAACGAAAATGAGCACGCGCAAGACGTCGAGGGAATGCTCGAGCGCCATCTCCATTTCTCCTTGGTGTGCCGTTGCTTGTCCGTGTCGGTCGGTGCCGTCCTGCCCTTGGGCCGCTACAGCCAAGACTGCGCTCTGAGCTGTCATTCGAGCTGCAATTCCGGAATCCCTGCGGTATCGATTCGGCATCGATCCAGCAGGATTCTCCGCAGCCAACCTTGCCGACAGCCCCTGCCCCGGCGCATCATCGCGAGGCACCGTCTCAATTCAATATGATACGTGGAACTCGTCGGAGCGACCACGGGACGTGGGTTCTCCCAGGGAGTAGACGTGTCCGGCGGAATGGCCGGACCAAACGTTGGCCTCTCAATCCCCTTGCGGATGTTTGTCATGGCGCGCGAGCTGATTGCCTTGGGCGTGTTGTTAATGTGCGGCGGCACGACGTTGTGGGCACAAACCAAGGCCGACCTGATCTCCGCCATCGATCGACGGGCCGATGACACCTGGAAGATCGCCCGGCAGATTTGGGAGTGGGCCGAGCCGGGTTACCAGGAGGTTCGCTCGGCCGGTTTGCTGGCCGACACCCTCGAAACCGCCGGTTTTCGGGTGAAACGAGGCGTGGCGGACATCCCCACGGCCTTCACCGCCACGGCGGGAGAGGGGCGTCCCCTCATTGGTCTGCTCGGTGAATATGATGCCCTGCCCGGTCTGGCTCAGGAACCCACTCCCGAACGGCAGCCGCGATCCGGAAGCAACGGCTACGGTCATGGCTGCGGGCATCATTTGTTCGGCAGCGCGTCTCTGGCCGCGGCAATCGCGGTCGCCGAGGGTCTCCAGGCATCGGGACGCCCTGGCACCATCCGCTTTTATGGCTGCCCCGCCGAGGAAGGAGGGGCCGCCAAGGCGTTCATGGTGCGGGCTGGCCTGTTCGACGATTGCGATGTGGTCCTGCATTGGCATCCGTCGGCCCGCAATTCCGCCGGGGACGCGAGCTGTTTGGCCCGCATCGCCGTGAAATTCCGCTTCACGGGTAAAAGTGCTCACGCCGCGGGATCGCCCGATCAGGGGCGCTCCGCGGTCGATGCGGTGGAACTCACCGCCCATGCCAGCGAACTGTTGCGCGAGCACACTCCCGACTTCACCCGCATTCACCACACCATCACCGGCGGCGGAGGCGCCCCCAACGTCGTTCCCGACTTCGCCGAAATCTATTACTACCTCCGCCATCCCAAGTCCGATACGTGCCGCGAACTCTATCCACGACTGCTCCGCTGTGCGGAGGGAGCCGCCCACGCCACGGAAACCCGACTCGAAGTGAATTACCTGGGAGGCACGTGGGAACTGCTGCCCAACAACACACTGGCCGAGGTGCTGGGAATCAATCTGCGCGCCTTCAACACCTTGCGGTATTCGCCGGAAGAAGTCCAATTCGCGCTCAAGTTGCAGGAAAGTTTGCCGCGACCGGTGCCGCTGGAGAAGATCGCCGAAGTCCAGGACGTGAGCGGAGAAGTGACCAAAGGTTCGACGGACGTGGGAGACGTCTCCTGGGTCGTGCCGACCGCCGGGTTCTCCACCGCGTGTTGGGTGCCGGGAACTCCGGGTCATAGCTGGCAAGCCGTGGCGTGCGGCGCCACCACGTTGGGACGGCAGGGCATGTTGTTGGCGGCCAAGGTGCTGGCGGCATCGGCGTGGGATTTGTTGGAGCAGCCGGCAACGATCGCCGCCGCGAAGGCAGAGCACGCCCGCCGTCGCGGTGAGCGGGTCTACGAGCCGCTGCTACTGCCGGGCCAGAAGCCGCCGCTGGACTACCGCAACGCACCAGTGCCGTAACGGCGGAAGCAGCCCCGCCCGCCATCGACACGGCTTCGCGTGCGGCAGACCCGGCGCCGGCCGGATCCGCCAGTCCGCCGCCGGGGCATCCGCCAGGCAACTCGATGATCCCGCCTACTCGATGATGATGTCCTTCACGGTGCGGCCGCTGGGAATCATCGGCAACACGTGTTCTTGATAGGGACAAATCACGTCCAGCAGGTAGGCGGACGGGGAATTCAGCATTTCGGCCAAGGCCGCCGGGAATTCCCGCTTGCTGCGGACCTGGCGAGCCTCGATGCCAAATCCCCGCGCGATCGCCACGAAATCGGGGTAGGTTTGCTCATAGTGCTCGCCGTTGCCGGCACCCACCGCTTCCGGATGGTGGACAGGCCCCAAATAGGTGTGAGCGCGGTTCCCTTCGTGAAAGCGGTCTTCCCACTGCACCACCATGCCCAAGTGCTGGTTGTTCAGCAGCAGGATCTTGACGGGCAGATTTTCGCAATGCAGCGTGGCCAGTTCCTGAATGTTCATCAGCATCGAGCCATCGCCGTCGATGTCGACCACCAGCGCGCCAGGATGCGAGGCCTGCACACCCATCGCGGCGGGCAATCCAAACCCCATCGTTCCCAACCCCGAGCTGCTCAGCCAATGCCGCGGCTTGCGGAACTTGTAGAACTGGGCGGCCCACATCTGGTGCTGCCCCACCCCCACGGTGACGTAGGTGTCGCGATCGCGAGTTTGCCGCCAGAACTCCTCGATGGCGTACTGGGGCAAGATGGAGTCGCCGGCGTCCTTGTACTTCAGCGGATACTGCCGCCGCCACTCGTTGATCTGATTCCACCATGCGTCGATGCGGGGCACATCGCTGTCGGCGATGAGCGCGTTCAACCCTTGCAACACTTCCTTGACATTCGCCACCACCGGAATGTGGGCCGTCTTGTTCTTGTGGATTTCCGAGGCGTCGATGTCCACGTGCACGATTTTGCCGTGCTTGGCGAACTCGCTGAGCTTCCCCGTCACGCGATCGTCAAACCGCACCCCAAACGCCAGGAGCAAATCGGCCTCGTTGATGGCGTAGTTGGCGTAGACGGTGCCGTGCATGCCCAGCATGTGCAGCGACTGCGGATCATCGCCCGGGAAAGCGCCGATGCCCATCACCGTGGTCGCCACGGGAATGTTCGTCTTCCGCGCGAACCGGGCGAATTCCTCGGAGGCATCGGCTTGAATCACGCCGCCTCCCACGTAGAAAATCGGCCGCTTCGATTCGCGGATGGCCGCGAGGATCTTGCGGATCTGGTTGGGATGCGCCCGCCGCACCTCGGGATGATAGCCGGGAAGATTCATCGGCGGATCATAGTCCGGCTCCTGATCGACCCGGGTTTGCTGAATATTCTTGGGCACGTCGATCAGTACCGGACCGGGACGGCCGGTCCGCGCGATGTAAAACGCCTCCTTCACGATCCGGGGAATGTCGCGCACGTCGGTCACCAGATAGTGATGCTTGGTGATCGCCCGGCAGATTTCGATGATCGGCGTTTCCTGAAACGCATCGGTCCCAATCACGGTGGTGGGCACCTGCCCCGTGATCGCCACCAAGGGCACACTATCCATCTTGGCGTCGGCGATCGCCGTCACCAGGTTCGTGGCTCCCGGTCCGCTGGTCGCCATGCACACCCCCACCTTGCCGGTGGTGCGGGCCACACCTTGCGCCGCGAACCCGCCCCCCTGCTCGTGCCGCGGTAGAATCGTCCGCAATTCATCCCGGTGATAGGTCAGGGACTGATGCAACGGCATGCTGCAACCGCCGGGATACGCGAAGATCAGGTCGACCCCTTGACGAATCAGGGCGCGCACAAAAATCTCGGCACCATCCAGCACGGGGGCTTGTTTGGCGTTGGGAGCGGTCGTACTACAGGCGGTCGCGGTCGTTGCCGTCACGGTCAATGTCCTCAAAAAATCGCTCGGCGCCACTCTCCGGGAAGGGCAGGTTCCTAGACGCACCCGCCAAGAGATAGGTTCACCGATTCCCTTGGTTGCAAGCCCCCTCAGTGTAGCCCGGTCGACCCGGGGATTCGAGGAGGGAACTTCCGGCGCGAAGAATTTCCACAATTTTTAGGCACTCGGCGAAACAGAGCGAAACTTTCTCGCACATCAACGGTTTAACCCGTTGACAACTACGATTTCATTAGTAGAATGGCCAGCCGGTCGTTGCACGGTGATGCCGCGTGCCTGCATTTCCTCCACCAATGGCAACTCCACGGCCCTGGTGAACTGGCCCGGTGATTTATCATCCGGAGTACAACCCTCCGGCGGTCTGTCATCCGGAGAATTGCCAAAGGATAGAACCACAACACTTTCCGGCGTTCACGCTCGGAGAGGCGACTGCCATGCCCAGACCAAAAACTCCCCATCCCACCCCCGCCGAGTTGGAAATCCTCAAGCTGCTTTGGGATCGAGAGGCGTTGACGGTGCGGGAGGTGTTGGAACTGCTCAACGCCAGCGGACCGCAGCGGGCCTATACAACCGTCATGAGTCTCCTGAACGTCATGGCGGATAAAGGGTTGCTCGATCGCGAGCCAGACGGTAGGGCCTTCCGCTACAAGGCGAAAGCCGCCCGGCAACAGACCCTCGCGAGCCTGGTGGGGGACATCTGTCAACGGGCATTTGAAGGCTCCGCCACGACACTGGTGGCACATCTGCTGGAACAGGCCCGGCCTTCACCGGAGGAATTGAGTGCCATTCGAGACCTTCTGCAACAGTACGAACGCGGTCGTCCCCCGTCCGAAACTCCTTCCGAGACCGAACCATGAGCGCCGCCTGGGATTGGTTGTCCGGACCCTGGGCCGCATCGCTGACGCTGGCCCTCGTGCACTTTGCGTGGCTAGGAGCCTTGTGGGTCGCCGTGGGGTGGACGTTGGTCCATGGCGGCCTCGCGACGACCCCGGCGGCCCGCTACGCCGTTTGGCTCGGCGTTTTGCTGGGGATGGCGGTGACGCCGGTCGTCACGTTCGTGTGGTTCCAGCGTCGCGCCCCGGAGCGACCCACCGACGATTCCCTTGTTTCTCCCCAACCCTCGCGAACAACCGCGTTCCAATGGGATGTTCCCCCTGAGCCGACTCCCTCGGAGCATTCGACGGCGATCGACCCCGAGCCTCCCCTCTGGGGTGCCGCCACATTCTCGTATTGGCCGGTGAATTGGTTCGCAACCGGGCGTGCTCGCTGGGGCATCCGGACCGTGGAGGAAGGCCTCCGTCGCTGGCAACCGCAGCTCCTGCTGTGTTGGCTGCTGGGAGTGTCGGCGAGCAGCTTGCGGTTGTTTGGCGGCGCCTTGTGGGTGATGCAGGTGACCCGGCAGTTGCAACCTTGGCCGGCGGAATGGACCAAACGGGCCAATTTTCTGGCTGCTGAGCTGGGGCTGCGCAAGCTACCCCGCCTGGGCCTCTCCTCGGCAGCCCTGGAGCCGATGGCGGCCCGGTTGTGGCGTCCCGTGGTCGTCTTGCCAGCGAGTTGGCTGTCCGACATGCCTCCCGAATTGCTCGAGGCTGTGTTGGCACACGAGTTGGCCCACATTCGGCGACACGATCTGTGGGTGAATCTCTTGCAGCGGGTGATCGAAGCGGTGTTGTTCTTTCACCCGGGCGTGTGGTGGGTGTCGCGGCGAATTCGCCAGGAACGCGAATTGTGCTGCGATGCCCTGGCGGTGCAAGCGACCGGCAGCGTGGTGGACTACGCTCGGGCGCTGGAATGGGTGGCATCCTGGAGGCTGGCAAGCGCCAGCCCGCTTTTAGGCACTGGATTGGGAGGGACGCGGATGATGCTGTTGCAGCGAGTGAAACGCATACTGGGGTTGGAACCCGCCGAGAGTTCCGGGGGGTGGATGTGGGGTGTGGCCGGCCTTGGCGCCTTGGCCGCGTGTGGCATGGCCACCGTCGTTTGGACGGCGCCCGTTCAAGGCGAAGACGAAGCCGCCTCGGCCGTCAATGCCGGAAACGGAGTCGCCGCCGTCTTCGGTGAGGAAGACGCCTTCGGTGAGGCACAAGTGGCCCAGCGGGAAGACGGCGATCGTCCGCCCCCTCGTCGACCCGGCGAACCACCGCGCGAGGGGGACCGTCGCGGGGAAGGTCCGCGCGCCGAGGAGCGTCGGCCGGAGGGTCCGCCACCGCCGCGCGAGGGAGAACGGCGACCCGAAGGCCGCGATCGTCCCGAAGGTCAGCCTCCGCAAGGAGACCGCCGCCCTGAGGGAGAACGTGGACCAGATCGTCCCCGCCCGCCGGAAAGAGACCGTGGACCCGAGGGTCCGGCCCGCCGCGAGGGAGAACGCCGGCCGGATGGTCCCCCGCCGCGCGAAGGTGGCCCATTCCCACCCTTTGGTCCGCGTGGTGACGGGGAATTCCGTGGGCCGCCGATCGAAGTGATGCGCGACCTGATGCAGGCCATTCAAGAACTCCGCGCGGAGGTGCGGCGTCTGCGGGCGGAAGTGGAAGAATTGCGAGCCCAGCGTCGTCCCGGTCCCCCGCTCCCGAGGGAGGGAGGCCCCCGTCCGGAATTTCGAGATGGTCCGCCACGCGACGGCGATCCAGAATTCCGCCGACCGGACGGCGAACCACGTCCGCCGCGCGAAGCAGGCCCTGGACCACGCCCGCCGCGCGAGGGAGAACTGGGTCCGCGTCCCGACGGTCCGCCGCGCGGCCGGGAAGACGGACGGGGCCGAGAGGAGGAACGTGGTCGCGAGGAAGGGCGTCCGCGCCGGCCCACTGAGCCGGATCGTGAGGATCGCGCCCCCGGATCGGGAGAGGCAAAGTAAGCCGGCTCGACTCAATTGGAACCTTTGATTCCGGGAACCGACGGCACAAGAAGCCGTCGGCAGAAGGCACCAGCAACACGTAGTCCGCGGTGCCCCGGTCGTCCCAGCGATGACCGGGGCACTTTCGTTGTGCGGTCCGTGGTCGTCGGCCTCGCGCACCCACAGTGCCCATGGGGGGCGGGATCGCGAGACATCGACGGTATCGCGAGACATCAACGGGATCGCAAGACATCAACGCGCCGTGACGCCGCACGTCATTACAGCGCCTGAGCACGGTCAGGTCGGCAAAGTCGGAATACCGGCCAGGTCGGAGCGCGAGTCGTCGAAGGTCCAGTGCGCCCCAGTGTGCCTAGCCCAGCGGCGTCACCACGTTCGCTTTCCTGCTCCGGGGATTGAGGTCCCGGTCGGCAAAAATACAGTTGGTCCCGGTCGGGAAAATACGGTTGGCGATCGACGCGTTTGCGGCCGAACATGAGTGAAGCAGCGCCATCGCCTCAAGCGGTGTCATCGGCCATGTTGGCCAGGGGCATCCAGCGCCACGTCGCCGCGAGATGCGACCGCGACTTGCCTTCTCGCGCGGGCGCACTGGCCGCCGCCCTGTTGGCCGGCCGCCAGACCGGCCACCAGCGACGAAGGTGCCGAGACCAACTGTGCGCCAGCCGAAATACTGCCAGCGACCGTCCCTGGAGGGGGTACAAGTCCTGTGCCCGCAGCCGGCGAAACAACGGTTCGTGGGCCGTGTCGAGCAATGGCTGCCAGTACTCGTCATCCCCGGCGGGGGGCAGCCGGAAGGGAATGATTTCGTGATGGGAGTTCAGCAACACCAACAGGGTGTCGCCGGTGATTTGCCGGCCTCGCGCGTCGATTTCATCGGTCATTTGCCCTTCCAGCCGCATGCCGATGCAGCGCACGTAACCCGCATTCCAGTCGGCATCCGACATGGGACGGCCCTGCGGTGTGAGCCATAAGATGTCATGCACATCGTCGCCGCGAATGGGCCGCCCTTGAAAGAACTGCCGCCGTTGCAGGACCGGCTGCGACTTCCACAACCGGGCACATTTTCGCACGAACTCCAGGAACGCTTCCTTCTCGGGAGTCAGTTGCCAATCCAGCCAACTGATTTCGTTGTCCTGGCAGTAGGCGTTGTTGTTGCCGCGCTGGGTATGGCTCAATTCGTCGCCGCCGCGGATCATGGCCACGCCCTGCGAGAGCAGGAGGGTCGCCATCAGATTGCGCTTTTGCCTTTCGCGGAGTGCCGTGATTTTGGGGTCGTTCGTCGGGCCTTCGGCGCCGCAATTCCAACTATTGTTGTGCGTTTCCCCGTCGCCGTTGCCCTGCCCATTGGCCTCGTTGTGCTTGTGGTTGTAGCTCACCAGGTCTTGCAGGCTGAAGCCGTCGTGGCAGGTGATGAAGTTGATGCTGGCGTAAGGCCGCCGCCCCGTGTGTTCGTACAGATCGCTGCTTCCGCAAATGCGCGTGGCCAGTTCCGAAATCATGTGGTGGTCGCCGCGCCAAAACTTGCGGATGCTATCCCGATATTTACCGTTCCATTCGGTCCACAAGACCGGAAAGTTGCCGACCTGATACCCTCCCTCGCCCAAGTCCCACGGTTCGGCAATCAACTTCACCTGCGACAGCACGGGATCCTGGTGAATGATGTCGAAAAACGCGCCCAGTTTGTCGACGGCGTGCAGTTCCCGGGCCAAGGCGCTGGCCAGGTCGAAGCGGAAACCGTCGACGTGCATTTCCAGCACCCAATACCGCAGACTGTCCATGATCAACTGCAGGACCCGCGGACAGAGCATGTTGAGCGTGTTGCCGCAGCCCGTGTAGTCCATGTAATACCGCGGCTGATTCGCCACCAGGCGGTAATACGCCGCGTTGTCGATCCCCCGCAGCGACAACGTCGGACCGAAATGATTTCCCTCGGCCGTGTGGTTGTAGACCACGTCGAGAATCACCTCGAGGCCGTGGCGATGCAGCGTCCGCACCATCCGCTTGAATTCCACCACCGAGTTTTGCGGCCCCCGGCTGGCGGCGTACCGCAAATCGGGAGCGAAGTAGCCCAGCGAGTTGTAGCCCCAGTAGTTCACCTTCCCCTGGTCCACCAGAAAGCGGTCGTCCACATGGTGATGAACCGGCATCAATTCGACGGCCGTCACCCCCAGCGACTTCAAATGCCGAATCGCCCCAATGCTGGCCAACCCGGCATAAGTGCCCCGCAGCTCCCGCGGCACCCACGGACAGCGATAGGTGAAGCCCTTGACGTGCAGCTCGTAGATCAGCGTTTGATGCCACGGCGTGCGGGGAGGACGGTCGCTGCCCCAACGAAAGCGAGGATCGACCACGGCCGCCAAGGGGGCGACCGCGGCACTGTCCCGCTCGTCAAAGCTCAGATCCTGCTGGGGATCGCCGATGCGATACCCGAACAGGCTGTCCGACCACGTTAAATCCCGTCCGATCGCCTTGGCGTAGGGATCGAGCACCACCTTATGGGGATTGAACCGATGTCCCCGTTGGGGATCATACGGACCGTGCACCCGATAACCGTAGAGTTGTCCCGGCTTGAGGTTCGGCACGTAGCCGTGCCACACGAAGTCTGTTTGCTCCGGGAGAGGGATCCGCACGGATTCGCGCTCCGCCTCCGGGCGGTCGAAAAGACACAGTTCGACTTGGGTGGCATGCTCCGAGAAGATGGCGAAGTTCACGCCGCGTCCGTCCCAGGTCGCCCCCAAGGGCGTCGGGCTACCGGGCCAAACCTGCATTGTTCCTCCCTGACTCCTCGGTGGAAGTCTACCTGCTGATTCAGGTTACGACGATTTCCATCGTGGCGCCCGAGGCAGGCGCTCCCGTCGGCGGGTGCAGCCGAACTCCGTTATTATCGGCCAAACCCCAAGAAAAGCACAATCCAGATATGCGCACAGTTATTCACTATCCGTGGCGTGCTGCTCCCCGTTGGAACCTGCTCTCGCGCTCTCCGTGAAAGCCTCGACTTCGAATGGATTATCCAGGTAGGGATGCCCGCCCCTCAGCCACACCCAACCGCTCGCGATCAGGTATGCCGGAATGAAAAACGGCCCCCAGCGTTCGTACTGACGCACATGAATGCGTTCGTGCCGACGAGTCCGTTGCAGGTCGGCCAACGAGGCCCCCACCACGACATGCCCCAAGGTGATCGCGGCCAAAGGCCCTCCCACCCGAGTCAGCCGGCCGATCCACCGCGTGACATCCTCCGACGCCACTTCTAGCACGCCATCAACGATCCGCAGGCGACCCCCACGCCACACGGCCAAGGCAGCCGCCATCAACCCGACGCAACTGCCTGGAACGACCCACAGGTACAGCCACAACCGCCGTCGTTGAAACATCCGACTGACTTTCTCCTCGATGGCGAACCCGCCGGCAGGACGACCTCGGCCGGTCCGCCACATGGGTAGGAAGAGACCCTAGCGGCAATGTCTGCCGGTCGCAGCGCCGTCTCGCCGTCGCGGTGCTGTCTCGCCGTTACGGTGCTGTCTCGCCGTCGCGGTGCTGTCGCGCCGTCGCGGTGCTGTCGCGCCTTCGCCCTGTCGTGAGTGGGTTGTCACCTTGTCGCCGTGGGAAGGCGTCATGTCACCACCCTTGGCGACCGCGGTTGGACGCGGTATTCTACCGACACAGTATTCCACCGCCGTGAAAACTTTCGCCGCAGGGTGTTTCCCTCGAAGGAGAGACGCGACCGTGCCCAAGAATCAGCGTAAGATCAACCGCGCCAACCACGGCAAACGGCCGGCAAGTTCCAAAGCCCGCCGTGCCAAGCGGAAAAAGTTGGCCATGTAGCGGCGGCCGGTCATCGCGCGGGGACGCACGTTTGCTCTTTGCAGCCCTCGAACCCCGGGCGTCTGACAGACGGGGGCGTTCCGTTCACGAAGCGGTTTCGGCGGTTTCGAGGTCGTCACGCCACCGGCACGCTGGAAAGCTGGTCGAGCAGTGCCGCGTATTGTGCCGTGTCGGCGCCGTTCCCCAGCACTTGCACCGTCCCTTCCGCGAAGGCTTCGGTCCAGGATTGCCGGCCGCGGACCACCTCCGCGAGTGTCCCCGTGTCAAGACGACACAGGGCCCCTGTTCCCGCCAGAAGTCCCGGTTCCGCCGCGAGGATTTGCCCGCGATCGAACAACAACCGCCACTGTCCGCCCCCTGGGCCGCGCACGTCGAGGCCCAAAATCTGCGGCGGTTTGCGCCGGGCCTGCACATCGGCACCGCGCTCCAACCAAGGCTCGATGACATCCTGCGCATCGAACTCCAGATCGAGCGGCTTTTTGCTGGGGGTGGGGAAGTTCTGCTCGATGGCGATCCGCGAGAGCCTTAACAGCAGGTTGCGATCCACGTGCGGACACGGCAGATGCGGCGCGGCCAATTCCGTGTTCGTGCGGTCGAACTCCGGATCCATCCGCCAATAGGAGTTGTACACGCGGATGTGTTCGTAGAATAAGGATTCTGGCTCGGAGCAATCTTCGGGACGACGGTCCGCCCCCGCAAATTTGGCCCCGTAGAATCCCACGGCCGCTTCCAGCACGTCCCGAATCATCCGGGCCGTCACCGGATGCTTGGGGGTCAAATGGTACGTGCGGCCATGCCACTCGGGATGCCGGATGACATGCACCATCACGGCGGAGACCCAATCCACCGGAACCAGATGCTTGGTCTCGTTGCCATTCAACGCGAGCCGCACGGCGTGGCCACCCACCAGCCCGGATTCATTGCAGGGGAGCGATTTGACAATGGTGTGGGCTAGTTGGAGGGCGGCGTAAAAGCCGTGATAGGTCGTGGTGAATCCGGTGCGGCTGTCGCCGATGATGATCCCCGGTCGGTATACCGTGCGCGAGCGGAGGTAGTCCGCCGCGCGGACCATCTGCTCGGCAGCCAGCTTGCTGCGCTCATAATCGTTGCCAAGCTCCTGACCGACATCGGCCTCGGTTTCCAGGACGCGCCCGCTCCGCAGCCCGGCAATGTACGCGGTCGAAACGTGGTGCAGCTCGCGAATTCCCAGGGACCGGCACAGTTCCAAGACGTGGCGCGTCCCCCCCTCGTTGGAGCGATACGGCTCTCCTTCCCGACTGGTCGCCTGAAAGGACAAACTGGCGGCATTGTGAATCACGGCCGAGCAATGTTCGGCCACCCACCGCACATCACAGGCGTTCAGGCCCAAGTCCGCCTCGCTGATGTCTCCTTCCAAGACCACGGGCCGAGGCAACGTCCGGCCAAGCTGTTGTTCCCAGTCGGTCAACAGGCCGTCAATCCGCTGACGTGCGGATTGCCGCCGGCTCGAACGCACAATCACCGCCACCAGTTCGTCGGCCAACAGCAAGTCACGGAGAAGATAGTTTCCCAGAAGTCCCGTGGCGCCGGTGAGGAGATAATACGACATGCGTGCAGTGGTGATACGAGGGTGGGTGGGATCCCCTGAGGGATGGGGGCCGCATCCGCCTGACGCACGGTACGCCCCTGCCATACCGCCAGCAGTGAACGCTCGGAGGTAGCCAGCGGGAAAGTTACGAACGCGTAATCTAACGCCGGCTAAGCCACTTCGCAATTCAGGGCCATATCTTCCCCAGAGGCAGCCCGGCTGTCGAGCCAACCAACGTGCCGCGGGCAAATGATCCTGGAAATCGGCCACCTGGAAAACTGGCGCAATCCGTGCGTTTCTCGGGGCGGCGATGACAAGCATCACGACCGCCCTGCAAGCCATTCCCGCGAGGCGACGGCCGTCGAGACCACGCCGCAAAACTCCGCAGCAGCAAGGCCATCAGACATCGGCTCCGCCGCACTCTTGATGTCGCTACAGTTCGGGACAGACAGTCGACAACCGCAGCGAGGCCATCAGACGTCAGCGCCGCCGCCCTGCAAGGTCGAAGAACAGCAAGGCCGCCACGTACTTTACGGTTCGTCCGCCTTGCCGATAAACCGTCCGCCACTGATGAACATCCCGTTGCCGCAAGGAGTGCACCACTCCAGCTTCACCTGGTAGGTGTATTCCCGGGCGTCACTGGCCATCGTGACGGTCACAATGCCTGGCGACAACGCGCCGCGATGCAACAGGCCCAGTCCCTTGCGGCTGATTTCCCGGGTCATCGCGGCGACGGTATTCCCGCGACTTGTCACAACTTCCGCCGGGATATTGAGTTCGATCCGGTCGAAGGCGCGCTGATTCACGCCGTCCGATTTCCCAATGCTTTCCAGGACGGAGCGTAAATCGTGCAAGGTTGGTCGGCTCCAAGGATCCGGCACGGTCATCGTGTTTCCACCCTTGGGAGAGTTCGTCACTTCAGTCGTGGGGCCATCCCATGTCGGGGGGCCAACCCAAATGTAGGTCATGGATGCGGCCCGCCAAAGAACTTTGGTTTCGTCAATGCCCGGGGTACGTCGAAAGTCCAGTGATGCGGCGGTGTTGCCGCCAGGAACGGAACGCCAAACCAGTTCCGAACACCACCAGCACCAGCACTAAGGCAACTACTGGAATCACGTCTGTCCAGTAGAATGGCTCGGATGTCCCGAATTGAGGTTGTGATTCCCCCATCGTCGGCGAGCCTGCTCTGATGGCCTGCCGGTCGCGAAACGCTGGTAACGGTTCGATGCTGTCAATCCGAGGGGGCTCTGGCGCGGAAGGGGGGACTCCGCGGGCGGGATCGTCCAAACCGGGGGCTTCCCAAGAGATGGTCACGGGAGTCAGGACGGAGGTGTCGTCCCCACCACCAGGCTGACGTGGCGGTACGGAGCCAAACACGAGATCGGCATCGTAGGCACTTTCGAGCACCACCACTTCGGCCGGGGGCGGAGCGGTGTCCGCCCGAGAAGGTCGCTGGTGCGTCAGCGGGATGTTCGCGGCCGCCAGGTGGGTCTCTCGTCGTTCCCCAGCGACGGGCCGACTTTTTTCGGCATGCTCGCGATCCGCTTCCTCGGCGAGGTCCGCTTCCTCGGCGAGGTCCGCGTCATCGGGAGGAGTGGGTGCCGCGGATTGGGACAATGACGCGTGCTCGGCTTGCATCCGCACGTCGATTTCTCGCAGCAGATCCACCGGGCGTTCTTCGGAGGGCAAGAATTCGAGGGCGACGGAATCACTCAGGTCGACGGCCAACTGGGCATTTCGTCGGGCTTCGGACAGCCGTCCCCGTTTCAGCAGGTCTTGAGCGCGGCGCAACAGGTTGTCGACGCGCAAACGCAAGGGGTGGGGAGCGGTGGGTGCATCTTCCGACGAAAGCTCGCGGATGGCGTCGGCGGTCAACGCGGCCTTGAGGTCGCGCAGCCGCTGATCGTCGTCCGCGAGCACGCCGAGGTCGTCCCGCCCGGCCGCGGATTCCGCCGCCCATCCCTCGACGATTGGTGGCGGTCCGGGTGGACGCGCATCCGTTTCCGCCTCATCGAATGGTGGGTCAGCCAGTACGGTTTGGTCCGCCTGTGCCGGCCGGTCGTCGGGTTCGACCGTGCGGGCCACATTCGCGGTGGCCGTGGCGGAGGAGGGTTCCGGGTCGTCGGTCGACCAGCGAAAACCCGGCACACGATCCCACAGGTGGGAAACCGATTGCCGCGGCGAACGGGCACATCCTCCGCAGACCGGGACGAGACCCAAGGTCACGGCGAGGCACAAGACGCTCCACCAGGCGAGACGCTGTCGCACGCCGACTGCCGCCATAGATTGCCGTACCGTCCCTTCGACTCCCCACGGAGGACTTCGGTCCCCATCAAGCGGGGAATCGGCGCGAGCGGTGGCGGAACTTGAGCCGATTTCCGCGAGGTTAACGGTTTTGACGGTTATTCCGGGACGGTTATCTCGGGACGGCTACCCCTGCCTCATCGTGTCCGTTGGCCCATGAACTCCCAGCCTGAGCCGCAGTGCGGCCTCTCGCCCAGCCCAACAAAGCGGCGGAAACGTGCCGATCGATGGTCCTGTTCCGACACTTGTACGCTTGCCGATCCGCAAGTTTGCCGATACACGCAAGATTGCCGACACGCGTACATTTGCCGACGCGCAAGTTTGCCGATCCGCAGTCGTTCCACGTTACGCCGACGACGGGCACCGTTCCTCGGTTCGCGTCGCCTCGAGTTGTCAAGTCGCCATGGAGCGGTTGCGGCGCGTGGCGGCACTCAGGGTTCGCCCGGAGGACACATCCCGAGGGCGTCCAGAATCAATCGGCAGGCGGCGGATTTGTTCAGTACGTAGAAGTGAATTCCTGGTACGCCTTGATCCAACAGTTCGCGGCATTGAGCAATCGCGTAGTCGACCCCCAGGGAGAACTGGGCCGACTTGTCGTCTCGCACCGACTCCAGCCGGCTCGCCAGTTCCGGGGGAATGAACGCTCCACACAGCGACGTGATCCGTTGGATGCGGGCGAACTCGGTGATCGGCATGATGCCGGGAATGATGGGCACGCGAATTCCCGCTCGGTGGGCTAGTTCGCGGAAACGAAAAAAGTGGGCATTTTCGTAGAACAATTGAGTGAAGACCGCATCGGCCCCGGCCTCGACCTTCTGCCGCAAATAGGCCAGATCGACCTCCAGCGACGGTGCTTCCGGATGCTTTTCCGGATAACCGGCGACGCCAATCCCCATGTCCGGGAAGTGGGAGCGGATCAGGGCGACCAGTTCCTGGGCGTGGTTGAGTCCCCCCACCGGCGGCTGAAACTGAGAGGCCCCCGCGGGAGGATCCCCGCGCAGTGCCATGATATTGCGAATTCCCGCGTTGGCCGCGAAGTGCAGCCATTCCAGGAGTTGTTCGCGCGAGCTGCCCACGCAGGTGAAATGGGCGGTGGCCGTGAGGCGGTAACGCCGCTGGATTTCCTCGCACCATTCCACGGTGCGTTTGCTGGTGGAGCCGCCGGCGCCGTAGGTGCACGAGACGAAGGCGGGGCGATACGGCGCCAACTCGGTGAGCGTCTCCCGCAGCGCTTCGTCGCCATCCGGCGTTTTGGGGGGAAAGATTTCGATCGACAAACCAAACCGGCCTGCCGCGTAGATGTCCCGAATCCGCATGGCGGTCCCGTGATCTAGGAAGTTCGCGGACAGGATACCGCTTGCGGGGAGATCTGTCATCAACACGTCGGCGGCGCAGAGCCGAGGTCTGGCGGGAATCCCTCGGCGGGCCATGCGGCCGCAGTCCCCGGGGTGGCGGAGTTGCAACGGTGACGGTTCCCGTGGTACACGCTGGGAGTGGTCTGGGGAGGGTGGTTCTCTGAAGATTCCCGCGCGAGGAGCATGCCATGTTTGCCGCCGAACTGTCGCGTCGCGCCTGGTTGGGTTCCGCGTGTGCTGCCGGAGGCACCGGTCTGATCAGCGGTCCCTGGGGGTTGCCCGCCGTCTTGGGGCAGGATCCCGCGCCCGCCGCGGGCAAGCGGTACGCCATGAAGAAATCGATCAACTTGTGGGCCTTTCCCTATCCGCAGCGGATGTCGCTGCAACAATGCCTGCAACTGGCGAAGGACGCGGGGTTCGACGGCATCGAACTCAACTACGATCTCGACAGCGACCTGTCGCCGCGGTCGGGCACCGCCGAATTCACGGCCATTCGCCGGATGGCGGAAAAGATCGGCATCGCCATCAGCGGATTGTGCTCCTTCCTGTTCTGGCCGTATCCATTGACCGCCCATGATCCGGTGCGGCGGGCACGCGGCATCGAACTGGCCCAGGCCATGACGCAAGCGGCCCACGATTTGGGGACCGATAATCTGCTGGTGGTGCCCGGGGCGGTGCACATTCCCTGGCGCAACGATTACGAACCGGTCCGCAACGACGTCTGCGAACTGCGGGCCAAGGAATCGGTGCGCGCCCTGTTGCCCCTCGCCGAAAAACTGCGCGTGCACCTGAATATGGAGAACATCTTCTTCAATGGTTTCTTGATGACGCCCATGGAGATGAACGCTTTTGTCGATTCCTTCGGCAGCGAATGGGTGCACGTGCACTTCGATACGGGCAACATCATGGAGTACCAGTTCCCCGAACATTGGATTCCGCTGCTGGGCCGGCGGATCCGCAACGTGCATCTCAAGGAGTTCAGCAAGAAAGGGACCGACCACACGTTAGAGGCTTTCCGGCCGCTCCTCGACGGCACCACCAATTGGCCCGCCGTGCTGGAAGCCTTCGAGGAGATTGGTTATCGCGGCTATCTCACCTTCGAGTATTTCCATCCCTACCAGTATTGGCCGGAGGCGCTGATTTATCAGACATCCGATTCGCTGGACCGCATGTTGGGCCGGAAAGCGTAGCCAGCCGATTTGCCCGTTTGCCGGGATTCCCTGAGAAACCGTGATCACCGGCCCCCTCAGACACACCGCGCCGACACCCGCCGGAACGAACTACCAGAAACGTTGCCAGCTCCGGGGGTCGGGCGGCAGGACTTGCCGATGACGTCTTCCATTCTGTACTGCGGCGACACGGACCTCGCCACGGCGGCGAGCTATCTGGCCGGTCTGATGACTCATTGGGGTTGGCACTACGAGTACGTACCCAGCCAGGTACCTCTTTCCGGCCAGCACTTGGATCGGCAGCACGCGCTGTTCATTTTCAGCGACTATCCCGCCAGCCAGGCGGCCGAACCGTGGCAACGGGCGGTCGTGGAGCGCGTGCGCGACGGCGCCGGACTGCTGATGATCGGCGGCTGGGAATCGTTTCATGGGATGGGGGGCAACTGGGACGGCACGGTCCTCGGCCAGGCGTTGCCCGTGGACATCAGCGACCGCGACGATCGGTGCAACTTCGCGCAGGGGGCGCTGCTGCTTCCCAGGGACGAACCGGAACTTTGGGGTCCGCTGCCGTGGCGGACGCAGCCCCCAGCGATCGGCGGATTGAATCGGGTGCGGCCGAAACCCGAGGCCCGCGTGGCCCTGGAAGCACACCCCTTGAAGGCGTGGCGCGACGAGGGGGACCGTTGGCAGCTTGTCACCGAGACACCGTTGCCGGCGCTGGTTGTGGGGACCTGCGGCGGGGGGCGCACTGCCGCCTTGCTGACCGATGTGGCACCGCATTGGGTGGGCGGGTTGGTGGATTGGGGGTCCGCCCGCGTCACCGCGCAAGCGCCCGGCGGGGCGGCGATCGAAGTCGGCGATTTGTACGCGAGCTTCTTGCATCGGCTCCTGTCGTTCACGGCGCGAACGTTGCAATGACTCCGCGGATTTCGTAGCACTATCCCACCCCAGCCCGCTCCGTGGCCCTCTCCCTCCTCAGCGTGGAGGGAGCCTCCTGTGGGGGGGAGTGGTCGGCGGACGGCTCGGCCGCTGGGGATTGGCCCTTCGAGACGTTGCACACTTGTCGTCGGAATTCTCAGCAGGAATCGTTCATGCCCAGCGGAAACGCCCTTGTCGGTCAGTCCGGCGGACCCACCTCGGTCATCAATTCATCTCTGGCGGGGATTATCGACGCGGCCCGCAAGGAAAAGGGGATTCGGCGAATTTTCGGCATGCACTTTGGCATCGAAGGGGTGCTGCACGACGACCTGTGGGATTTGGGGAAGGAGTCGGCGGCGACGGTGCGGGGATTGCGGCAGACCCCGGGCAGCGCCTTGGGTTCCAGCCGGCTGAAACTCAAAGACGAACATTTTCCCCGCATCTTGGAACAGTTGCGGCGGTACGACATTCGGTATTTGTTCATGATCGGCGGCAATGACACGATGGACACCATTCATCGCGTCGTGAAATTCGCCGCGGAAAACAGCTACGAACTCACCGGCGTGGGTGTGCCCAAAACCGTCGACAACGACCTGTACGGCACCGACCACACGCCGGGGTATCCCAGTGCGGCACGCTACATGACGCTGAGCGTGTTGCAGGCCGGCATCCTGGCCCGCGACATGCAGAAGGTCGACCAGTTCGTGGTGTTCCAAGCGATCGGCCGCAGCGCGGGTTGGTTGCCGGCGGCGACGGCACTCGCTCGGTACGCCACCGGTGCCCCGCATCTGCTGCTGCTCCCCGAGCGGCCATTCGATAAGGAGCGGTTTTTGCAGGAAGTCGCCGCGCAGCATTCCGAACATGGATTCGTATCGATCGTCTGCGGGGAAGGGATTCAGTACGCGGACGGCACGCCGGTCAGTGCGTCGCAGGTGAAGGATAAGTTCGGCAACATCGAATTCGGGGCCATGGGAGGCACCAGCGTCGCCGTGGTGTTGCATCGGATGATTTCCGAGGCGTTCGGTTGGCGGGGAGAGTTTCAAATCACGGAATCGTTGCCGATGTGCGCCGCCGATCGCGGGGTGAAACTCGACTTCCAGGAAGCGTACGCCTGCGGCCGTCAGGCGGTGAAGCTCGCCCTGAAGGGACGCGGCGGCGTGATGGTCACGCTCCAGCGGGCCAACAAGCCGCGCGACCGCTACAAGGTGACGTTCGGCACGATCCCCTTGGAGGAAGTGGCGGTTCACGCGCGCCCCATGCCCGACGAATTCATCGCCCAGACCGGTTACGACGTCACGCCAGCCTTTCTGAAGTACGTTGCACCGCTGGTGGGCAAATTGCCGCAATATGTTTCCCTCGCGGGAAAGAAGGCCAAGGCCTAGCGGCAGGCTTGCGGCCATTCGGCGCATGGTCGGAGTGGTTGCCGCGCGAACCCACGGGCTGGTGCGTGGTCCCACAAATTGCCGCGTGGCTGAACGATGGCAACGGGGGACGGCCAGCCGGCTTGCGGGAGGCCGGCCGGCGGATCATGATCATGAGAGATGGGCAGGGTCGGTGTGACGGATGGGTGGGGCGTGAAGTTTGCCGCGGAGGTCGGCACACGGCCGCGTCGGGCGGAGTGACCGCAGCCGCGTCGGGCGGAGTGATGGGAGCCGCGTCGGCCGGAGTCATCGAGGTAGTGTGAGGGCCATGGATCCGCAGTCTACTCCGTATGCCGAGTTCGCCCTGGTCCGCGACATGTGGGCGGCGGTGGATGTCATCCGCACGTTCGATCCTCGGGTGGTCGAGCCGCTGGTGGAGCCGATCGGTGCGGCCGGGAAACTGCTGCTGACCGGCGAGGGGAGCAGCCGGCTGTTTCCGGCCAAAAATGCCATCGCCCAGAGCCGCCGCGCGGGGTGGCCGTTGGTGCTCCATACCGAATCGGGCCGGCAGTCGCAGGAATACTGTCTGGGCGACTGGGCCGTGCTGGCGCTGTCCAATTCGGGAAGGACCGCCGAGGTCATTCGGCTGTTTGCCGCGCTGAAGGAAAGCGGTCATCCCCGGCGCTACAGTGTGGCGGCCCAATCGGCGTCGTTGCTGGAGGAGTTGGCAACGGCCGGTTGCGTATTGAAGTGTGGCAAGGAAGGTGCGGTGGCAGCGACGAAGAGCGTCATCGAGCAGGCCTTGTTCTGCCGGGCCTTGGTGGAAGCCGTCGCCGGGGAATGCACGTTGCATTCTCGCCTGGATACGCTCGCCACGGCGTTCACCGCGGCCCTGTCGCTGCCGATCGATCCCGATTGGACTGGGCGATTGGCTCGAGCCGGCACCATTTACTTCGCCGGCCGCAACGACGGTGTCGCTGAAGAACTGGTGCTCAAGACCAACGAAATCACCCGCCGGCGCAGCGATTTTCTCGAGGGCACCTATGCCGTCCACGGGATTGAAGAGGTCATGCAGCCGGACGACGTTTTGGTGTGGATCGATCCCTATCCCGAGGCGGAACAGAAGTTCCTCGACACGTTGGTTCGCGGCGTCGGGCTGACGGTCTTGGCGGTGGCCAGTCGATCGACACTGTTCCCCACCCTGCGAATTCCCGAGGCGGGAGACCTCAACGGCTATGTGCAGTTGGCCGCGGGATGGAACTTGCTGGTGGAAACGGGTGTGCGATTGGGCGTGAACCTGGACCGGCCGCAGCGGGCCCGCAAGGTGGGCAACGAGTATCTTGGTTGAATCAGGCCCCGCGACGTGTTGCATCAAGCCCCGTCCCGTTGAAGGCGCCGCTGCCGATGCCTGCCAAACACCGCATCTGCACCACCAGTTTTGCCAGCGTGTATCCCTATCTCGTCGCCAAGGCGGAAAGGAAGGGGCGCACCAAGGCGGAGGTGGACCAGATCATCTGTTGGTTGACCGGTTACAGTCCGCAACAGTTGGCCGAACAACTGCGGAAACAGGTCGACTACGAGACCTTCTTTGGCGAAGCCCCCCGGTTGAATCCCGCCCGGCTGCTGATCAAGGGGACGGTGTGCGGCGTGCGCGTGGAAGAGATTGACGAACCGACGATGCGCGAGATCCGCTACCTCGACAAGCTGGTGGATGAGTTGGCCAAGGGCAAGGCCATGAACAAGATCCTGCGATCGTAAGCATCCGGTAGCGTGAGGCCGCAGCCTTCCACTTTCCGAAGGCACCGCCGGCCCGATCAGGGGTGCGCCACCCGCGGACGATGACGGCCGCGAGGAACGATGTCGTCCAGCAAGCATGGTCGTCCAGCAAGTGTGGCTTGGCGCGGGAGATCGACCAGCGAAAACCCGGAGATCTTCAGCGGTGATCGGCCCCTCGCGGGTCTCGTCCCGCCCAGTACCGAGTGGCGATCGAACCGTCAGGCGGCGCGGCTGGGCGCCTCGCTTTCGCGCCTGGAAGGGGAGCTTGCGGCCGTTTGAGCCCACCGCGCACTCGCCGCGAGGCACAACCGCCCCACCATCCAGCCCACGAACGCACCGGCAAACACATCGCTGAGATAGTGCGCGCCGCTTTGCACGCGGTGCAGTCCCACCAGCACGGCCAGCGCGGCGAACCACCACCGTCCGCGCGGGTAAGCGGCACTGAGCATGATGGCCAGCGACACCGCCGTCGCCGTATGGGCCGAGGGAAAGCTCTGACCCGCGCTCCCTTGCGAAAACAGCGGCAACCACCCCTGAAAGGTCTCGGAGACCGAGTCCGGCAGCACGGAAAAGTTGCGCGGACGGGTCCGGCTCACGAGCAGCTTGGCCACATTGGCCGTCATGCCTCCGGCGGTCGCCGTCAGCGCCAACAGCGGTCCCCACTGCCTGCCGCGCTCATCCAGCACCCACACGGTGATGACGATGAAGGCCACCCCCGCGGCATGTCCGAAGGGTTCCGCATTGTTGAGAATGTCGCCGATCACCTTCGGATAGCCGCCATGCCGGCAGAACCGGGCCACCGGCAGATCGACCGGGAACGATAGAAACGTCCCCAACACCAGCACCGCGGGCCACCACACCCGAAACCGCGAGAACCCACTGGACTGCGGCGCACAAGAGGGGGTGGAATCCACGGGCGGCTGCTCCTCGACGACCTCCAACATGTCTCTTCGCGGCAAGCTCCCCGCCGTGCTGCCGCATCATAGCGTTCAGCCGGCAATGCGGCTAGATCCCTTGGCCAGCCCTCGACTCGCCGGCTCGCCGTCGACTGGCCCGGACCGGCTGGGCGGCTGCCCTTGCGGTGTACGGCCAGGCTGCGCCGTTGCCGGCTGTTCTCGTGTCGTGCGCAGGCCCCCTGCATGCTTCCCTTTCGGCGTGCGCGGCGGAAAATCCCGTTGCCCCTTGCTCCAGAATCCCCTATTGTTCCGCCATTTTCCGCCCCGGAGAACCGCCTCGACGCAGTCTCGGCGAACCGTCACGAGGGAACCGCGGCCCATGACTGGCTGGCAGCGACATCGAGCGATCATCCATCACGCGGGCATCCTGCTGCTCGCGGGGTTGGTCTTCTTCGCCTATTTGGGGTCTGCCCCCCTGTTCGACGAGGATGAACCCAAGAACGCGGTGTGTGGTCGCGAAATGTGGCTCCGCGGAGACTGGCTCGTTCCCACCTTCAATCAGGAATTGCGGACCGACAAGCCCATCCTGATTTATTGGATGATGCTGTGCTCGTATTCTCTGTTTGGCATCAATGAATTCGCCGCTCGGTTCGGCTCCAGCCTGATGTCCCTGTTTACGGCAGTGTGCGTCTACCACCTGGGACGGCTGTTGTTCGATCGCGCGACCGGTTTTTGGGCCAGCCTGATCTTGTGTACCTGTTTAATGTACGCGGCGGTGGGTCGTGCCGTGACACCCGACGCGACCCTCATCGGCTGGGTGACCGCCACCTTTCTGGCGTATGTGCGGGCGGTGGCGCGGCGGCACGGAGGACAATTCGGCCAATTACCGGCCGACCAGTCCCCCCGCCGGTGGGACGAATTCGTGCCAGAGCGCTGGTGGCATTCCCTGCCCCTAGGCATCACCATGGGTCTGGCCGTGTTGGCCAAAGGCCCGGTAGGTTTGGTGTTGCCCTGCGGCATTTTGGTGTGTTTCTTGCTAGTTCTTCAGCAAGTTCAGCACCGTCGCGCGCACCCTGGATCGGGCAGCGGGACGTGGTGGAAGACATTGCTCCACGACAGTTGGGCGACGCTGTCGCCGCTGCGCGTCGGCCGCGCGGTTTGGACCTTGCGGTTACCGCTCGTGGCAAGCGTCGCCGCGAGCGTGGCCCTGCCCTGGTATGTCGCGGTGAGTTGGACCACGAACGGTGAGTGGCTGGCCGGTTTTTGGGGGAATCACAACGTCGGCCGGTTTTTGAAGCCCATGGAAAACCACTCGGGACCGTTCTTCTATTACGTCATTGTGATCGCGTTGGGAACATTTCCCTGGTCGGTGTTTTTGCCTGTGGCGATCTGGGAGATGGTGCGCGCATGGCGACCGCGGCCTGGGTCCGCCGCGCTGGCGGGCAACGCTCAGCACGCGCTGCCAGACAGCGTTCCCCAAGCCGCCTCGGCGACCAGTCCCGCTGGCAGCTTGCGGGCTGACGGATCGCCAACGACGGCCGCCGCGCTCTGGTTGCTCGCCTGCTGGGCCGGTTTATGGATCGCGTTCTTCTCCTGCGCCAAGACGAAGCTCCCCAACTATGTGCTTCCCGCCTATCCGGCCTTGGCCCTGGTCCTGGCCTGGCACCTGCAAAATTGGCGGCGGTTAGCGGGAGAGGAATCGGCGGAGTCGTTTCGGAACTGTTGCCGGGTCCTCGGCGGAGTGAGCCTCGCCGCCTTGCTGGGTGTGCCCATCGCCTTGCGAATCTTTCTCCCCGAGGAAATGTGGCTGACCGTGTTGGCCGTCCCCCCCTTGCTGGCCGCCACGGTCGCATACAGCGGATCCTTGCGACGTCAGCGGGCGCTCGCCGTGCGGGCCTTGGGGATGGGAGCCGTGTGCCTGGCCGTGCTGGTAGTGGGCATTGCGTCGCAGGCGGTCGCGCGGCACCAAGATGGACCTGCGTTCGGCCAGACCCTTCGCCAACTCGCGCCTGCCGCGCCGTTCGAACTGGCAACCTGCGACTATTTCAGCCCCAACCTGGTGTATTACGCGGCGCCGCGCGTGGAGCGGCTGCACCAATCGCAGGTCCCCGCGTTCTTTGCGGAGCATCCGCGGGGATTCCTGCTCACTCGGGCCGACCACCTGGACCGTCTGACGGACGACCTGCCCCCCGACATCGCCGTCCTTGCACGACAGCCCCGGTTTCTTCGCCGTCACGATTTGGTGTTGCTAGGTCGTCCGTGGCACACGGCAGCCCCCCAATCCCCGTCCGATCCGGTGATCCGCTAAGGCCTCCGTTCGGTGATCCCCACAGGTCGCCGTTTGGTGAACCGCTCACGGAGCCGTTTGGTGATCCGCTCACGAAGCCGTTTGGTGAACCGCTCAGGTCGCCGTCCGGTGATCCGCTCACGAAGCCGTTTGGTGATCCGCTCACGAAGCCATTCGGTGATCCCCACAGGTTGCCGGCGGCAACAGTCCAGCGCTGGCCACGCCGGCCCGCGGCTTCACTTCTTTCGCAACACATACACCACGTCTTCGGTGGCGGGGGAGATTTCGATCGGCCACTCCAGGTCGTAGCGGAAGTCGTACGTTTCGACGACTTCCAAATGCGGCACGGCGTCGAACAACCGCTGCATTTGTCCCGCGGTATAAGTGCGAAACGTGGTTTCGTCCTGAATGCGGAACTGGCGAGAGGGAGTGTACACGTCGTAGGTCATACCGATCCGCTCTTTCCGCCGGCGAAGGTCGATGTCGATGGACCACAACCGCGACACGACGGACAATTGGCCCCGCGTGGCCGACCAGGTTTCCTCCGTGCAGCGTTGCGGAGTCTGCGGCGTGAGGTGCAGTCCCAAGATGTACAGTCCCCCTTTCCGCAAGCAGGCGGCGATGCAGTGCAAGTGGGACAGCGCGGCGTTTTCATCCGGCAGATGGCGGAACGTGTTGATCATGTTGAAACACACGTCCACCTTGTGCTTCAGCCGGAACTGAGCCATGTCGCCGACAAACGCCGCCGGCCGCAATCCCTTGCGGCGCAACCGCGCGTTGCAGAAGTCCACCGCCCGCGGATTGAGGTCCAACCCCGATACGTCGTAGCCGTCTTGCGCGAATTTGACGAGCAAGCGGCCAGTTCCGCAGCCCGGTTCAAAAATCCGCCGCACCGACCGCCGGGCCCACTGCCTCCAGCACCCCTGCAAAAAGTGGTACTCGGCTTTCCAGTCGGAACCGAAAATCACGTCGTAATACTTGGGATAGTCGTACAGATGCCCGTGAACCGTGTCCATAACGCCCGAACCTGCCGCCAGCCGATCATGCGAGAATTGTCGGCGGCAGTGTAGCGTCACTCCGCTCGTTTTGCTCGCCTGAGCTTGCCGGTCCCAGCCGTGAACCGCTATGGTCCAGCCTCCAGCACTTCCCCAGGAAACGCCGCCGTTGCCTTGCCCATCGACAAACTGGCGCGAACGGACACGGCCGTGGTGGTGGCCGGCGCTGGTGGCGCTGGGCACCTGGCTCAGCGTGGTGGTCAGCATCGACCCAGCGGGCAGCTACCCCCACTGCCCCGAAGGACCGGGGCTGACGATCGACGAAATCTTCAACGTCCAGCAAGGGGTGTATCTGATCGAGGCGCTGCGGACCTATCACCTGGGGCTGCTGGACCCCCGCGTGTTGCGGGAAGTTTTCGTGGAGCACCATCTGCCCGACCACCCCCCGTTGGGACGGTTGTGGCTGGGTCTGCACCATGACATCGTCCAACGGTTCTTCCCTCCACACGACCCGGAAGGCCCCTTCGTGGTGGCCTGCGCGCGCTGGGGTTCGGCAACAGCCTTCGCCCTCACGATTCTGCTGGTGGGCGGCATGACGTCGCTGTGGCTCAGCCGCTGGGCGGGTTTGATGGCGGCCTTGGCGTTGGCCCTCATGCCGCGGGCCTATGGTCACGCGCATCTCGCGGCGCTGGAATCCTGTTTGGGACTGACCTCCACGCTGACCGTCCTCGCGGTGGCGCACACGTGGGCCGGCGAAGCCCCCCCCGCGGGGCGCACCGCCTTGTGGACCGGCCTGTGCTTTGGATTGGCCCTGCTGACGAAGATCCAGGCCATCTTTCTGCCCATTCCCTTGGCCTGGTGGGCGTGGCGCCGGTGGAAGTGGCGGGCGGCCCGGCCGCTGGCATTGTGGGCCGGTGCGGGACTGGTGCTGTTCTTTTTGGGCTGGCCGTGGCTGTGGTTTGCTCCAGCAAAGCACCTAGGGGCGTACCTTGCCGGCACCACGGAGCGGGCCACACTTTCGGTGTGGTATGCGGATACCCAGTACACCGATCGGACCGTCCCGCGGAGTTATGCGCTGGCGGTCTTCTTCGCGGTGATGCCAGTGAAGTTGCTGCTCTTGGGCAGCCTGGGTTTCTTGGGCCGCCGTCCGAGTTGGCGTCGCGCGGGGCCAGCCGAGGCCGCCCCCCCCAAGCTGCCGTGGACGCCTCGGGAAAGCCTGTTGTTCTGGGAGCTGGTGTTTCCCCTGGCGGTGTTCAGTCTGCCGGGGGTGCCGATCTACGACATGGAACGCCTGTGGCTGCCCCAGGTGATGCCGTTGTGCGCGGTGTTTGTGGGGCGCGGTGCGGAGATTCCTTTAGAGCGGTTGCAAACCGTGTGGATGTTCCGCCGGTCGCGGGTGCAGGCGGTCTTGCTGTTGTTGATGATGTTGCAGGTTCGAGCGCTGGTGGCCATTCATCCCTGTTATCTCAGCCACTATGGAATGCTGGTCCGCGGGGTGAGCGGCGCCGCGCGCGGCGGATGGGAAGTCAATTATTGGGGCGATGCGGTCACGCGGAGCCTGCTGGCCGATGTCGCCGCCCGCACGCCGCGCGGCGCCACCGTCGCCGTGGCCCCCGTGCTGCACCAGTTTCAGGTTCAGGAGTTGTGGCGGCAGTCGCCGATTCTGCGCCGGCAGGGCATCCGCCTCGTCCCCTATGACCCGGAACATCACCCCACGGAGTTCGTGCTCCTCTTTCGCCGCCTTGCCGATCTGCCCCCCGACTGGAGAAACCTTCCCCGCGGCGTCGAACGGCTCGCCGAGGTGCAACGGGAAGGAATCACGCTGGCGGCGCTGTACCGGCTGCCAGAAGCCGGTTCTGCGCGAACGCCGTAACGCTTTAGACCAAAGCGGCGGAGCGGTCCGCCAGCGACGGCACCTGGCTGTCAGAGGCTAGGGGCGCCCGCGACAGTGGACCGCACGACGGTCTCATCGAGGCCCCTCGCCGTGACAGCAGCCGGCGATTGCCCCTGCGCCGTCAACACCCATGCGGCTGTTCACCGCTGGCTCGGGGCGATGCACCCCGTCTCCGGACTGGAGGCCGAAGCGTACAACTTCTTGGGAATCCGACCGGCGAGGTAAGCCTCGCGGCCTGCCCAACAGGCGTACTTCATCGCCAGCGCCATCCGCCCCGGATCGCGTGCGCCGGCAATGCCGGTATTGAGCAGCACGGCATCGCAGCCCAATTCCATGGCGAAGGCCACATCGCTGGCCGTCCCCACCCCCGCATCCACGATCACCGGATAATCGGGATCCCTGTCCTTGAGGTATTCGAGACAGATGCGGATGTTGTTCGGATTGAGAACGCCTTGCCCGCTACCGATGGGACTCCCCGCGGGCATGACCGAGGTGGCTCCCGCTTCTTGAAGCCGTCGCGCCGTGATCGGATCGTCGGAGGTGTAACAGAGCACTTGAAAACCATCGCGCACCAATTCCCGGGTGGCTTCCAGCGTGGCCACCGGATCGGGCAGCAGCGTCTTTTTGTCTCCCAGCACTTCCAACTTCACCCAGTCGGCGCCAGGATTCCCCAGCCCAAGCAGGATTTCGCGCCCCAGCCGCGCCACGCGGACCGCGTCCTCCGCGGAAAAACACCCCGCCGTATTGGGCAAAATCGTGTACCGCGACAAATCAATGAAGTCGAGGATGTTGCGGCCGTGCGCGTCGACCAGCCGCTCCCGCCGCACGGCGACGGTGATGACTTCCGCCTCGCTGGCCGCCAGGCACTGCTGCATCAGCTCGAACGTGGCGTATTTGCCCGTGCCCACGATCAACCGCGAATGAAACGTGTGGCTCCCCAGCCGCCAAGGTTCTGCCTGCATGGAACTCATGTACTCGTATCCCGCATCGGCGGAAGCAACCGCCCCTGCGACGACCGTCGACCCGCGGCACTCGCGGGAGCTTCCGACTTGCCTCGTCAGGGTCGCGAAACCGTCAACCGCCGCCCACCAGCGTCACAATTTCGACCTGATCGCCGTCTTGCAGCGCCCGGCGACCGTGTTCGGCACGGGGCACCACCTCGCGGTTCAATTCGACGGCCAGATAGCGTGGATCCAACTTCAGGACCGCCAGCAAGTCGCTGACCGTCGCCCCTTCGGGAACTGTGCGCGTTTCCCCATTGACCACCACGTTCACGCCCGCGCCTTCCGCGACCACTTTTCGATCCTCCGCGCATCATAGCCGGATTGCGCGGGAACCGCACGGCTGGCCAGAGGCGAACACGACCGAGGCGAGCACGACCGCGCAGCAATGGACTCGCCGCGTCCTTTTGGGGAGCGCGGACGTCGGAGGGGCCGCACAAGTGCGCGTCGGGAGGAGTGCGGCTGGTAAGACGGCTCCGGCTGGCAATCTGGATTGGTCTAGTAATCTTGATTGGTGATGTGTTCGCGACCGTTGCGGGTCACCAGGGCGGCGAGCACGGTGTCGTCGATCGCCTTGGAGATGGTCCGCGCCGCGCCATCCACCATGGCGAAATTGAACACATCCCCATGCTGGCTGCCGAACGAGAAGCGGTGATGTCCAGTCCCCGCCGACAGCCAATGGGCGCCCTTGTAGGCATGGCCGATCACGACTTCCCCCGCCTGGGCGCGGTCGGTCGCCGTCGCCAGGCCAACGCAACAACTGTCGCCATCAGCCCAACTGCCGAAAAATGTTTCTCCCAACAGGAAGGTGTTCGACGCGCCATCCGTGCAGTCGCGGAATTGGGTGCGGCTGTTGGCGTACATCATGCCGTTCGTCCCCCCCACCAGACTGTTCGTCGTCGGGTCGAACTGCAACGTTCCGATCGCCGCGCGATACGTCAGATAACCCGGGCGGAACGCCACGGGGGGGTTGGTGTGCGGCAGATGATAGATGGGGCGCTGCTGCGGCAATGACGCACTGGGACACACCAGCACGGGAATCTGCGTTTCTTGAGGGATCAGATTGCGGGAGGGGACGAAGTTCGGTCCGCTTCCACTCGTGCAATCGTCGTAAAACTTGCCGTAGTCGTCGTACCAGTGCAGGGTGAGCTGATCCAACGGCGTCAGCAGGAATGCCGGCCACGTCTTGCCGTTCGTGTAGTTCCACGAGGTGATCAACGGCGGCGGGGGCTGATTGGGCGGGACGTGAATCGGCGGCAGGAACGGCTCGGGCAACACGCCGGCGATCACCAACGGATCGCAGGCGGCGGCCCGTTGCGGCACGGTCGTTTCAATCGCGGGGGGAAAGTGACGATGCGCCCCCTCAAAATTGTGGATCGCCACCACCAGATTATGCAGATGGTTCAGGCACTGCGTTCTGCGAGCCGCCTCGCGGGCCTGCTGCACTCCCGGCAGCAACAGGGAAATCAGCACGGCGATGATGGCCATCACCACTAAGAGTTCCACCAAGGTGAAGCCGCGCGACGATCGGCGGAAGACGGGGCTGCGCTCGCGCGGTTGTGACGGCACCGTTGACTCTCCTCGCGGGTAACCGCTGTCTCTCCTCACGTGTAAAACGGAGATCCGGTGATCGCGGCCGAACCGCGCGCCCGGAGGCAGGGCCGAACGGTCGTGCCACCCGGCGACCCGCGACGATCGCGCACGTCGCGCAAACCCCACCCCGTGCCGCGTCCTGTCAGAAGTTCTGGTCGGCGATGTTTTCGCGGCCGTTGCGGGTCATGAGGGCCATGAACACATTCCGATCGATGTTCTTGGAAATCGTTTTGGTGCTGGCGTCCACCATGGCGAAAGGAATGACGTCGCCGTGGTAGCTGGAAAACGAAAAGCGATGGTTGCCGTTGGTGGACGAGATCCAATACCCGTCGGTGAACGCGTCACCCACCACGTTTTCTCCCGCCGCCGCCCGGTCTTGCGGAGCGGCCACCCCCACGCAGCAACTGTCGCCGTCGCCCCAAAAGCCGAAGTAGGAATCACCCAACATCACGGTCGTGGTGGTGCCGTCGGTCACGTCGCGGAAGGTGACGGCGCTGTTCACGTACAGCACGCCGTTGTTGCCTCCCAGCCACTGTTGATTGTTGGGATCCCAAACCAACGTCCCCAGGTTCCCACGGTAGTTGGCATAGCCCACGGGCAGCGGAGGATTCGTTTGGAGCACGGGGCGGCTGTTCGGCAACGGAGCACTGGGGCACACATACGTGGGGATGTTGCTCCGCAGGTATTGCAAGTTGGGAGAAGCCCCCATGCTGTTGCAGTTGTCGTAGAATTTCCCCACTGGCGCGTACGACAACTGGATCGTGCCCTGATCGATTTGCGGCAAGATCATCGCGTGCCAGCCCCACAAGTTGCTGTATTGCCACGACGAAATCACCACCGGCGGCGCGGGGGTGGCGCCGGCGGGCGTGAACTGCCTGACCGGCACCACGAATGGTTCGGGAAACATCGCCACCACCGGTTGTTCGCAATTCAAGCCCGGAGCAATCAAGCCCGGCGGAAACACCCGGTGCGAGCTTTCGTAATTGTGCATCGCAATGACCAGTTGGTGCAGATTGTTGAGGCACTGGCTACGCCGCGCGGCTTCCCGCGCCTGTTGCACGGCGGGCAACAGCAACGCGATCAGCAGGGCGATGATCGCCATCACCACCAGCAACTCCACCAGCGTGAATCCGCCGCGCGACCGGCAGAGGGAGCGGTTGAGAATCGTCGGACGCAGGCGGGTCATGGGTTGGATCTCCTGGCAACAGGCATTCGCCTCGATCGTGAGCGCGCCACTTAGCGTATCCGTCCTTGCCGCCGAATGCAATTTTTTCTCGCAGACGGCCGGTCTCCGCGGGCCGTGCAGGCCGCGGCCGTGGCCCATCGCCCAAGACGACCGCGACTTAAAAGCCGTCCGGCAAGAAAGGCTTCCAACTGGCGTATTTCGGAGTTTGGAGATGATGGAACAGGACGGGATTGCGGGCCGGTTTGCGGGGCGGACGAATCAGCCGCATCCCTGCTTCCGGCGGTGTGCGGCCTCCCTTCCGCACATTGCAATCCAAACAGCAGCAGACAATGTTCTCCCAATTCGTGGGACCGCCGCGGCTTTTCGGCAACACGTGATCCAGGCTCAAACGATGCCCGCCATAACGGCGGCCGCAATACTGGCACATGAATTCATCGCGCAGGAACACATTCCGCCGGTTGAATTTCACCGAATTTCGCGGTGTCCGCTCGTAGCGGAGCAGACGCACGACGCGCGGCACGCGAATCTCAAAGCGGACGGTTTGTATCCAATCGTCCTCCTCGGCATCGCCCAGTTCCAATTGCACCAGGCTGCATTCCAGCCAACTGTCGAAATCGTACGACTGAAATCCTCCCGCGTCCTGGGCAATGACCTCCGCCAATCCCTTGTACAGCAGACAAAATGCCCGCCGAGCCGAAATCACGTGCACCGGCGAATACTGACGATTCAGAGCCAGCACGCTGGCCTGCAAGCCAGGGCTGCAACTTGTGCCTGCAATCATTGCCCCGCTGCCCCCCACGCAATGCAACCGACCTCCGACAGATCGAAAGTCCACCCCGGCATCAACACGGGGAGCGCATCGCATGGTCCCAACCGAGGCCGGCCTCTTGGGACATTCTGCGATCCCAGGCTGCACCGCGGCGGAATGGAAACCGCGCACCCGGCGCCGTGCACCGAACGCACCGTCCCCATTTCGTCAAGTGTCAAATTTTAGGAACAATGCGCCGTCGCCGCAACAGGCTGCCCCCAGCCCGGCGGAGATTCGCGGAGCCTTCACAATCCCCCAACCCGCTTTGGTTCCGCAAGGGTTCGCAACCTGGCGGAACCCGCGCGGCGGCGCCCCCATCCCGCGCGCGATCCACAAAGGCTGGCCGTCTCGCCATCGCTGTACCGGAATCAGCCGCCTTCGCTGTACTGAAATGTCCTGCCTTCGCTGTACCGGGAATATCGCCCGCGGCCGTTTGACGCACGGGAACGACGGCCCCACGCACGGCGGACACCACCTCCCGCGGGGAAAGTTCGCTGGCGAGACTTCAGCGGCAGACGAGCCACGGCAACGGAGCGCCCGCCGGCGGCAAACGCACCAACTGCACTCCCTGCACGGCATCGTTGCGCGAGACTTCGGCGAGAGCTTCGGGACTGGGCGCGTTATCCAGGTTCAATACGGCAATCGATTCGCCTCCCGGTTCGTTCTTCAACCGACCGAGCGCCATGTGCGCGATGTTGACCTGATGCTTGCCGAAGATCGTGCCGATGTAGCCGATCACGCCCGGCCGGTCGATGTGCCGGTACAGCAGCAGCAAGCCGTCCAAATAGGCGTCCAACTGGAATTGATCGAGCCGCACCAGCCGCAGGAACTGCTTGCCGAAAATGGTGCCCGCGGCCGTCAATTCTCCCTGATCGGTGAGCACCGTCGCCGCCACCAGCGTCGAGAAATCCCCCACTTCCGTCGACAGCGATTCCGTGATTTCGATGCCGCGCTCGTGGGCCAGCAGTTCGGCATTCACGATATTCACGTTTTCGCTGAGGGCCGACGACAACAACCCGGCCGCAAACGCCGAGGCGATCAACCGCGTCTTTTTGGTGGCGGCGTCCCCCCGGAAAACGAGCCTGGCCCCCTTCACTCCCCCCTTGTTGAGCTGCGACAACAGCAAGCCCAACCGCAGTCCCAGGTCGAGATAGATCTGCATCTCGCCCATTTCGGCCGCCGAAATGGGCGCCATGTTCACCGCATGACGCACTTCATTGCGAAGCAGAAAGCCGGTGAGGATTTCCGCCGCTTCCACGGCCACCAGCTCTTGCGCCTCATCGGTCGACGCCCCCAAATGCGGCGTCACCAGCACCTGAGGCGATTTCACCAGCGGAGAATCGGCGGGGGGAGGCTCCTCGGTGAAGACATCGAGTGCCGCCCCGGCCACATGACCGGAAGCCAGCGCCTCGGCGAGCGCCTGCTCATCAACAATTCCGCCCCGCGCGCAGTTGATGATCCGCACCCCCTTCTTCATCTGAGCGATGCGGTCGGCGTTGATCAAGCCTTCGGTTTCGGATGTCAGCGGCGTATGCACCGTCAGAAAATCGCATTTCCGCAGGATCTCGTCGAGATCGCGGTGGAGTTCCACCCCCTCTTGGGCCGCCCGCTCGGCAGACAGGAACGGATCGAACCCCAAGACTTTCATTTCCAGCCCCACGGCCCGCCGCGCGACGGCCAGCCCGATCCGCCCCAGTCCAATCACCGCCAGCGTTTTTCCCGCCAATTGGGTGCCGGTGAAACTCTTGCGGTCCCACTTGCCGGCCTTGAGCGCCGCGCAGGCCGGAGCGATGTTCCGCGACAGGGCCAACATCATGGCGATCGTGTGTTCGGCGGTGCTGGTAGTGTTCCCCGCCGGAGTATTCATGACCACGATGCCTTCGCGGGTGGCCGCTGGGAGGTCGATGTTGTCGACTCCCACGCCGGCCCGCACGATCGCCTTCAACCGCTTCTGGTCTTTGAGGATTTCCGAGGTGAGCTTGTAACCGCTGCGGACAATCACCCCATCCGCCTGCGACAAGGCTTCTCGCAACTGGTCGGCCGAGAGCTTCTGGCCGCCGCGATCATCGACCTCGATGCCCGGCGCCTCCTGCAAAATTCTCAATCCGGCCTTCGACAGGTTATCCGTCACCAAGACGCGAAACATGGCAAACTCGTTCGTTTCTGGGCCGCTAGGGACTGCGGACACGGCGGCTCCACCAGGGACCGTGCAGACCGACTAGCATACGCCCCGGGGAGATCGCGCCAAGTCCGCCTCATTAACCCCGCGGCCCGCGGAGCCAACCGACCGCTGCCCATCCGCCCTTCGAGCGGCGTTTTCCAAATGATGGCCAGCAGTTACGGTGTTCCGCAGTTCCCACGGATCCCGCAGATTCAGTCATCAAGATGAGTTGATGGCACCGAAGACGGTCTGATTCCTCGCCGAGGCAACTGCACATGGCCCCGACCGACATTCCACCGCATGGTGGGGACGGTCATCGCAGCGATCGGCGGAGCGGCGAGTGGTTCGCTTCGTCAGTCATCCCCATTTGGACCGACGTCAGGTGCTTCCCAGCGGCCTTGACGGGCGGAACATCCCACCGCGCTTCACCGGTCATTTCGTGACCGGTCGGTTCTTCTCCGGTCGCCCGCCACCATCGGTTCGAGGGGACAACTCGGCTGACGAGCGGGAAGGAGAGAGGGGAGACAACCCGCGAGCGTGGCTCGGCAGGCTCAGTAAGCTCCTCAAGCACCTGGTCGCAGTTGGACGTAGGCCGACAGCACCTCGTACAAGTCGGCCGAAACCCGCACCTCGTCATCCTCGAAGTCTTGCAACCAGGTTCGATTGCCTCGCGCGGCATCGGTCAATGCCCGGGTGATGTCCCGCAGACGCACGCTGATTTGCGGCGTCGGCAAAGGCAAGACATCCGGCTCGTCACCCGTGAACAGCTTTAATCGCTGTCGCATCTGACATCCCTGGTGCTCGACCACTCCTGAACCGGCCCCCGTACCATGTCGGGGCAAAACAGGCCGTGCGGCATTTGTTAAGATCGAACCGGGCCGAGTGGGAACTTGAGGACGATTCCGAAGATGCTGGTCACCTCGATCGTCCCGTTTGCACAAGCCACAGCAAACACGCCTATTTTGTCGCAACCCAATAAAAAATAAAGACTTGCAAGCGGCACATTCTGCCGCTCGGTACATGCCATGAGCAGAAGTTGCCGCAGCCGAAGATCGCACGCCCCCCCCGTGTTCGCGCGATGACCCCCAACCTTTCCCGAGTAGGATCGCCGCAATGACTGCCCCACCGCCGGACATCTGGCGATTGTTCTGGATGACCCCCGTCACTCCTTCCCGGGAAATCCTGCAAGCGCTCACCGACCTGGAGCGATGGCGGAGCGTGTTGAAAATTGTCCGACCGGAGCAACTGCATCTGACGCTGAAGTTTCTCGGCGATACTCCCACCGAGCGACTGGAAGAGATTCTGCGGGCCGGACGCGCGACGTGGAACGGTCTGTCGCTGGTACCGGTCGCCGGCCACGGCGTTGGCGTCTTTCCGCCGCGCGGCCGGCCGCGCGTGCTTTGGGTGGGTTTGAAGAATGCCCACGCCTTGATCGGACTGGCGGAGCAACTCGATCGGGCCATGCACCAACTGGGTTACGCGCCCGAGGGGCGCACCTTTTTGCCCCACCTCACCCTGGCACGCATCCGGGGCGACGTCCCCCGTCCCTTGCAGCGCTGGCTCGAAGACCATCGAGAAACGACCTTCGGCGAACTGCCGCTCCCCCAACTCGTCTTATGCCGTTCCCAGCTCACGCCCCAAGGAGCGATTTACACGCCGTTGGAGGCGTTTCCGCTGGATTCGGCGGCGGGAACCTCGGCGGAGGAAGGTTGCCACGCATGACACCACCCGCGGGGCGGCAAGTCGTGCAGCGTGCCGTCCACGTCCATCAGGCGGCAGCCGGTTTCGGCGGTGATCTCCCCGATTTTGGTGAGTGGCGTCTCCAGATCCCACAGCGCGAGGAGACGGCGCGCTTGCTCTGGAGCGAGGGTTGCAATCAGCTCGAAGTCTTCTCCATCCGACAGGGCGTGCTCGAGCGGGTTGCTGCCCTTGCCCATGCGGAATGCATCGGCATGAACAGGCACATCGGCGGCCACGATGGTCGCCCCCACGCGACTTTCCTCGAGGAGATGGTGCAGGTCGGCGGCCAGGCCATCGCTAACGTCGATCAAGGCATGCACTTCAGCCAGTTCCATCATCCGCCGGACTTCCCGCAGCCGGGGTGCAGGCTCCAGATGTCTTCCCAGCAGGCTGCCCCCAAAGGCTCCGGTCACCATCACCCAATCACCGGCTTGGGCTCCCGAACGAAGAATGGGGCGGTCGGCAAGGACTTCGCCGAGGACAGTCACGGCCACGACGAATGGCTGCGGCCACGTATTGGTATCGCCTCCGGCGAGGGTCACGCCGAATTCCTCCGCCGCGGCGAGCACGCCGGCGTGAAACTCCCGCGCGAACGCTTCCCCGCGATCCGCCGGGAGTGCAGAGGCAACCCACGCCGCTACCGGCCACGCCCCCATGGCGGCGATATCACTGAGATTGACTAGCACGGCCTTGCGGCCAATTTGCCAGGCGGACGCCTCGGGCCAGCGAAAGTCGACCCCTTCCGTCAACAGGTCGGTGGTGACGACTTGCAGTTTGCCGGGCGTCGGTGCCAGCACGGCGGCATCATCGCCGATGCCCAGCCTGACCGGCGGATGAACGGGGGCGCGTTGCCGGATCGCCGCAATCAGCTCGAATTCCGGACGTGAGGAGTTGGTGACCGTCATGCCCACATGGTGGACCGATTCCGCCGGAATTGCGAGGGATCGGAAGGCTCGTTGACGGCGGTCTCGGCTCGGACGGCTCGTTGACGGCGGTTTCGGCTCGGACGGCTATTTGACGGCGGTCTCGGTATTGAGGTCGGCCGCGAGCATCTGAATTTTGCCGTACAGCGTTTGCTGTCCGCGGACGACGTAGTACACGTCCTTATCGGTACCGCCCTGATCGGCTCCGGGGGGATGGTTCAGAATCCAGTGGACATTGTCGTAGGACAAGGTTTCGTAGCCCCACAGCCCCACCAGAATGTCATCCTTGCGAATCCCATTGATGGCGGCGGGGCTTTGCGGCCGAACATCCACCACCAGCAAACCTCCCTTGTAACGGGGCGGAATCATGCGCAACCGGTCCTGCGGCACGGCCGCTAGCCGGACCCCCAACACCCGCCAGAAGCGATCCGCCTCCGGAGCATCGTTGTTGGCTCGGGCGACAAAATCATTCGGCAGGCGCGTGCGGCCGGAAGTGAACGGCGCCAAGGCCAGCGTCATCGACTCGGTTTTTTCACCGCGGCGGACGGTGATCGTCACCGCCTCGCCCGGCTTGCGACCCAGCAGCGAGCGCTCCAGGTCCACGTTGTCCACGATCTCCCTGTCGCCCACCTTCAGCACCACGTCCCCCGGTTTCAACCCCGCTTTGGCCGCGGGACTATCCGGCTGGGTGTGTTCGACCACCAGCATGCGCGTCGTGCCCGACTTCACGTCGCGGGCGCCCAAGCCGTGGTAGTTGCGATCCAACTGCTCCACACTGAGCAACTGGGCCACCACGCGCCGCACGTCATCGATGGGAATCGCAAAGCCGATGCGCTGCGCATTGGCGCGGATGGCCACGTTGATGCCGATCACTTCGCCATTCAGATTCAGCAACGGGCCGCCGCTGTTGCCGGGATTGATGCTGGCGTCGGTCTGAATCAGGTTCTTGTAGGTCTGCGTTTCGTTGGCTTCGACATCGCGTCCCAGCGCGCTGATGATGCCGGATGTCACGGTATGCCGGTAGCCGAACGCATTCCCCACGGCGATCACCGATTCCCCCAACATGAGGTCGGAGGAAGTGCCATGCGGCATGACCTGCAACGGCTTGAGGGCGTCGATCTTGATCAACGCCAGATCGTGTTCCCGATCGTGCCGCACCAGATGGGCCTGGTAATCGCTGCCGTCTTGCAGGACGGCGCGAATGACATCGACATCGGCGACAACGTGGTAATTGGTGACAATATAGCCCCGCTCGTCGACGACGACGCCGGTCCCCATGCCATTGACCTTGCGGGCTTTGCCCGGATTGGCGGCAAACACCGAATCCCGGTCCACTACCGATTTCTCGGTGTGAATGTTCACGACGGAGGGCGCGGCTCGTTTCACGGCGCGCACCAGGGGCGTTTCCCGCGAATCTTCCCCGCCGGTCAAAGGCTCGGCAGACGCCAGCAGACTAGCGAGGCAGATCGCGAGAGCAAGGGGCCAGTGTTTCATAGGAAGGTCTGCTCGTGTGCCGTACTCGGTCGCTATCACCCGTTGCAGTGCCACGATCCTTCGATTGCGGGCGGAGCCGCGGTCCGTGCTATCTCCGTTATGCAGCAGCATCGGCGGAGTGAGAGAAACCGCTTGAACCCCCCCACGTCGTCGGCGTATACCTTGCCTAACCCGAGCGCGGCGGACTGCGAGAACAAGGCGGCGCGCGCAAACTTTTCCGCTCCGAAAACGAAAATACCCCGGGGGGAATCACCCCAGGGTCAGGGGAATAGTCCGAATGTCGCGCCGCGAACAGTTGGAGGCAATGCTTCAGCAGGAGCCGAACGATGTCTTTTTACACTACGCCCTGGCTTGCGAACTGGTGAAGCAAGGCGAGGTTGCGGCAGGTTGTGCCCGCTTCGAGGTCCTGCATCAGCAATTTCCCGATTACGTCCCCGCGTGGTTCAAGCACGCTCAAGTGCTCGCCGAACACGGGGAACTGGCCGCCGCACGGTCCATCGGCCAAAGCGGACTGGAGACTGCCCGGCGGCTGGCAGACCTGCACGCCGCGGGAGAAATCGCCACCTTTCTGGACCTGCTCCCCGCGGAATAACGGCGCATCGACGGAATAACAACTCATCGACTCGGCACCAGGGCCGCGACTCGGGTTGACGGTCCCTCCCGCCGTTGGGGGAAAACCGCCTCCCAGCGGCTGATGGGCCTGCTGGCCCGCGCCTGGCTTGACCGGAAGAATTCTGGCCTGCCCGCAAGAGCTATTGAGCGATCTTCGCGACCAAATCCAGCACTGCCTTGCTGTCCTCGGCGGCCTTCACATTGGTGTTCTTCGAGAGAATCTTGCCGTCCTTGCCAATCACAAAGGTCCAGCGCTTCGTGGTCAGCGTGCGGACGAGGAGTTCCTCCTTGTCGTCGATCACGGCCTTGACCGACTTTTCACCCGGCGTGTACTCCACGCCAAAGGCTTGGGCGACTTTTCCCTCCGTGTCGGCCAGCAGCGTGAAGTTGAGGTTCTCTTTCTTCTTGAACAGTTGGTGATTGCGGACGGTGTCGCCGCTCACTCCCACCACTTCCACTCCCGCCGCCGAGAGTTTTTCGAGGTCATCCCGATAGCCCTTCGCCTGCGCGGTGCAGCCGCCGGTGCAGTCCGCGGGGTAAAAGTAGACCACCACGATCTTCTTGCCTACGTAATCCGACGACTTCCATAACTTGCCCGTGTCGTCCAGCGCCTCGAACGACGGCGCCGGATCACCGACCTTGAGGTTCACCGGTTCCGCGGCGAAGGCACCGCACGCAGCCCAACACACCGCCAACGTGATCGCAGCCAGAAGCGTCTTCATCGAATCTTCCTCGCGAAATGGTACTACGGTGAACGCCCGCGGCTCGGGTCATTGCATCGACACGTCGAGAAAGTAGCATAAACCGGAATTGATCGGGGAATCAATCAGCGGCGCGGGCCGAGGCTTGGCCTTGGAGCTGAGCCGCGGAGCATGCATGCCACCGCACTATCCCCCCACCAATCCGCGCGGAAGGGACCATGTTGTCTGCCCTGCTCCTTCGCCGACTGCTGGCCATCCAAGTCGTTCTGACCCTGGCGGCGGCCTATGTCTTCGGTGCCGAAGGCTGGCAAGAATGGGCGCTCGCCGGACTGCTGGTGCTGTTCGGCGTCGCCGTGACCTACTGGGCCGTGTTCCAGATCATCGGCCCCTTGGAAACGCTCACGCAGGCCGCCCAGCGGATGGCCGGAGGCGAAACGCCGAGCGAATTGGCGATCCGTTCGCGGAATGAAATCGGCACCCTCGCCGCCGCCTTCAATTCCATGAACCGCCAGCTCACGGCCCGCTTTCGCGATCTGGAAGAACAGCGGACGCGGGTCGAACAAAGTCATGCACGGCTGGAAACGGTGCTGGGCGCCATGCTCGAAGGAGTGATGGCGGTCGACGCCGAGGAAGGCATCCTGTTCGCCAATCACGCGGCGTTGTCGTTGCTCGATTTGAATCCGGCGATGATGGTGGGCCGGCCAATTTGGGAAGTGGTGCGGCAGGCGGAATTGGTGAAGTTGGTCCGCCGAGCACTGGCTGGTGAACAGCCGCCGCGAATGGAAATTGAAGTGGCGCGAACGCAAGTCACGGTGGCGGCGACCGCCTCGCCCCTTCCCGGCCAACCTGTGCCGGGGGCCGTGCTGGTGCTGCACGACGTGACCGAACTGCGGCGTCTGGAACGTCTGCGACGCGAATTCGTGCAGAACGTGTCGCACGAACTGAAGACGCCCCTCAGTTCGATCGCCGCCTATGCCGACACCCTCCTGGAAGGCGCCCTCGATGATCCTCAATGCCGCCGGCAATTCGTCGAGCGGATTTCCGAGCAAACCGAGCGGCTGCACACCTTGATTCTCGACCTGCTGGCGCTCGGCAGGCTGGAAGCGGAGGAAGCCGTGTTCGAACTGAAGGCCGTGGACGTGAATCGCATCGTCGCGGCCAGTGTCGACGCGCATCTGGCCGTGGCCCAGACCAAGCGGCTGAAGTTGCTCAAGGAAGGTCCCAGCGAACCGGTGTACGGCATCGCCGAGGACGAGGGTTTGAGGATCATCATCGACAACCTGCTGGACAACGCGATCAACTACACCCTGGAAGGGGGGCGAATCATCGTCCGCTGGTGGTCGGAACGGGAAGCGGTGGTCATCGAGGTGCAAGACACGGGAGTGGGCATCGCCAAGGAACATCAGACCCGGATCTTCGAGCGGTTCTACCGGATTGACAAAGCCCGCTCCCGGGAATTGGGCGGCACGGGGTTGGGGCTGGCGATCGTCAAGCACCTGTGCCAGGCGTTCGGCGGATCGGTGCAGGTGCGCAGCCAACTGGGTCAAGGGAGCACCTTTACCGTTAAATTGCGCGGTGCCAGCGCGGACGCGGACTTGTTGCCCCCTCCCTCGAGGCTCTCGACGGCTCCCCTCCTGCCCGCGAGCTGAATTCCCCTGTCCTCCCGATCGTCGTCCTGATTTCGGCCCGGGCGTGTCGGCGCCGATAGGACGGCGCGCCGATTGCTGGCAGGGACCGCACACACCGGTTTGCTGCCAATTTGGCAGCCTGTTTTCGGGGACCTCGCGCATGACCGCCGCACCGCAGGAATACGCCTTTCAGGCTGAAATTCAGCAACTGCTCCATATTCTCGCGCACTCCCTGTACCAGAACCGCGAAATTGCCTTGCGCGAGTTGATTTCCAACGCCTCGGATGCGCTCAACAAGCTGCGGCATATTCAGTTGACCGAGCCGCAATACCGCGACGAACAACCGCTGGAGATCACGCTGCATCCCGACAAGACCGCCCGCACACTGACCATTCAAGACAACGGGATTGGACTCACGCACGACGAACTCGTGCAGAACCTCGGCACCATCGCCCACAGCGGCTCCAAGGAGTTTCTGGCCCGCCTGGCCGAAGGCGCCGCTGGAGACCTCTCGCTGATCGGCCAGTTCGGGGTGGGGTTCTATTCGGCCTTCATGCTCGCCGACCGCGTGGAAGTTCTCACCCGATCGTATCGGGAGGAACAGGGTTGGCGGTGGGTTTCGGACGGCACGGGACGGTTCACGATCGCAGCGGTCGCCGAGCCGGTGCCGCGCGGCGCACAAATCCGACTGCACTTGAAGCCCGACCAGGACGAATTCCTCGAGCCGCATCGGTTGAAGGCCGTCGTGCGGCGGTATTCCACGTTTGTACCGCACCCCGTCAAGCTGAATGGCGAACAGCTCAACGATCAGCGGCCGATCTGGGTAGAACCCAAAAGCCAGGTGACCGAGGAACAATACGCGGGGTTCTATCAGTGGTTGTCGCACCGTTCGACCGAAAAGCCGCTGTGGCACCTGCACCTCGCGGCCGATTCCCCGCTGCAATTCCAGGCGATCCTGTACTGCCCGGCCACGAATGTCGAACTGCTTGGGTTTGGCCGGATGGAGCACGGGCTGCATCTGTGCGCGAAGCGCGTGCTCGTGCAGTCCGACTGCACCGACCTGCTGCCCGACTATCTGCACTTTCTGTACGGTCTGGTGGACTCGGCCGATCTGCCGCTGAATGTCTCCCGCGAAACGCTGCAAGACCACCAGCTCATTCCCAAGCTCAAACGGGTGCTGACGAAAAAGGTTCTCGATCACCTCGCCGGATGGGCGCAAGAGCAACCCGAGAGTTACCGCACGTTTTATCGCGAATTCGGCGGCATCTTGCGGACGGGCGTGCATGAAGACTACGAGAACCGCGAAAAAATCGCCGGACTGATGCGGTTCCACAGCACCCACAGCGACGATCCGCGGGCCCAAACGTCGCTCGATGACTACCTGCAACGGGCCGTCGAGGGTCAATCGCAAATCTACTATCTCACCGGGATGAACCTCGAATCCTTGCGGTCGCATCCGCGCCTGGCGGCATTTCGGCAGCGGCGCCTGGAAGTGCTGCTGCTCACCGACCCGATTGACGAGTTTGCCCTGCACCACGTCGGCCGCTACCGCGAGAAGGAACTGGTGTCGATCGACGCGGGGGACGTCCAATTTCCCGAGTCGACGGCCGCCCCCGACAGCCAGCCCAAGCCCGCTCCCAAAGGCTTTGCAAGGGTCCTCGAATTGTTCCGGGGCGCGTTGGCAGACGCCGTGCAAGACGTGAAGGAATCGTCTCAACTGGGAGATGCGCCGTGCGCTCTGGCCAATCCTCACGGCGGTTATAGCCGAGTGCTGCAACAGGTGCTCCGGCAATCGGTCAAGGACTACCAGCCCCCCAAACCGGTGCTGGAAATCAATCCGCACGCCGCCTTGCTCGAACGGCTGGCCGAGTTGACCCGCAACCCCGAGCATGACGAGTTCATTCGCGAGTGCGGCCGCCAGTTGCTGGCCAACGCGCAGTTGCTGGATGGCTTGCCTCCCGATCCCCACGCCACCGCGAGCCGCATGTTGCGTTTTCTGGAAGAACTCGCGCGGAGCAAGTCCCCGATCATCACCTGACCTCGGTCGCCGCGATCCGAGCTGGCACGGACCGTTGAAAACGGCCGATGTTTCGGTTTGCGTCCCGGCCCTCGCCGCGCCCGCGCGGCACTGCGACAACTCCCGCTCGGGCTGGTCCGCCACGGAGGGACCATTTTTGCTTCGGGGAAACACTTGCCGGATGACCGCCGATCCGGTGTACTTCAGCCCATGTGGTCTGTGCTCCCTGTCGAGGTCGTGGCATGTCTCTGACCGTTCGTTGGCTGATCGTCGTGTATGGCGTCGCCGTGAGTACCGTGGCCGCCGAGTGTGCCGAGGCACCGCGGCCCAACATCCTCTTTGTGTTCGCCGACGACCTGGGGTATTCCGACCTGGGTTGTTACGGCGGCGAGATCGACACGCCGCACTTGGATCGTTTGGCTCGCAATGGGTTGCGATTCACGCAGTTTTACAACTCGGCACGCTGCTGGCCGTCGCGGGCGGCCCTGTTGACTGGTTACTACCCTCAGCAAGTGCGGCGCGACACGGTGCCCGGCATCCGCAGCGGCAACCAGGGCGTGCGGCAAGGATGGGCCAAACTGCTTCCGCAACTCCTGCAACCGGCCGGTTACCGCAGTTATCACTCGGGGAAATGGCATGTGGACGGCTTGCTCCTCGCCGGCGGCTTCGATCGTGCTTATTGCCTGGAAGATCACAATCGCTTTTTCTACCCGCAGCAGCATCTTCTCAACGATCAGAAACTGCCGCCGATCCCCAAGGAACAGCCACGCTACGCCACCACGCTGATCACCGATTACGCGCTGGAGTTCCTGCGAGAACACGCCCAACACCACGCGCGCCAACCGTTCTTTGCGTACGTGTGCTACACGGCCCCCCATTTTCCCCTGCACGCCCTCGAGGAAGATATCGCCAAATATCGCGACCGCTATCTGGCCGGTTGGGAGGCCTTGCGGAAGGATCGCTGGCAACGTCAAACAGAGATGGGATTGCTCCAGTGCGGCCTGTCTCCGCTCGAACGGGACGTGGGACCGCCGTATCACTTCCCCGACGCGCTGGAAAAACTTGGACCGGGCGAAGTGAACCGTCCCCTGCCGTGGGACGAATTGACCCCCCAACAGCAGCGGTTTCAGGCCGACAAAATGGCCATCCACGCGGCGATGGTCGACCGCATGGATCGGGAAATCGGCCGGTTGATCGAAGAACTGCGCCGAATGCAGGTCTTCGAGAACACGCTGATCTTCTTCGCCTCCGATAACGGGGCCAGTGCCGAAATCATGGTCCGGGGCGACGGCCACGATCCCGCGGCGGCGCCCGGCTCGGCCGAATCCTACCTGTGCCTGGGACCGGGCTTTTCCAGTCTGGCCAACACGCCGTTTCGCCGACACAAAACGTGGGTGCATGAAGGGGGAATCGCCACCCCGCTGATTGTGCATTGGCCCGCCGGAATCAAGGCGCGCGGAGAGTTGCGGCACACGCCGGCGCACCTCATCGACATCGTCCCCACGGTGCTGGAACTGGCCGGACTGCCTCATCCCGCGTCGTGGCAAGGCAAGCCCGTGCCCGCGCTTCCGGGAATCAGCCTCGTGCCCTTGTTTGCTCGCGATGCACCGCTCCCACGCACCGCCTTCTGGTGGTTGCACGAAGGCAATCGCGCGGTCCGAGTGGGCGATTGGAAGCTGGTGGCGGCGGGGGCCAACGGCCCCTGGGAACTGTACGACCTGCACGCGGACCGCTCGGAAACACGCAACCTGGCGGAGCAGCATCCCGAGAAAGTTCGGGAACTCGAACGGGTGTGGACGACCATGTACGAGCAAGCGCGAATGCTCGCCGAACAGGACCTTCCCCCCGATTCTTCCGCACGCCCCAAAGCCAAGAACAAGAAACAGCGGGAATGAACGGAGCCGGCTGTCTTCCGCCTGGCCGTTGTTGCCGACTTCACGACCGAAGGGCATCCCCGGATCGCGGAAGCCGATCGACGGGACGGGCTTCCATGACCGGGGTGTTCCGTCGCGGACGATTGGCAGGGGGTCGTCACCCGTCGGCTCGCACTTCGCTGGTACTTCCGTTTTCGCTGGTGCCTCGGTTGTCGCTGGCGCCTCAGTCTTCGTTGGCCGGTTGACCGGTAAAATAGGGCGGCTCGTTGCCGGGCTTCCACTTGATGTTGCAACCGATGCTCGGCCGCTGCTCGGCGGGCGGTTGTCGGCCGGAAAGGGCCGCGTCGACGGCGGCCCGAAGATCGGCGCCGGTGATGGGTTGACCGTTGCCAGGGCGGCTGCTGTCAAACTGACCCCGGTAAATCAGCGCGCGCTGGGCATTGAAGACGAAGAAATCGGGCGTGCAGGCGGCTCGATAAGCCTTGGCCACTTCTTGGGTGGCGTCGTACAGATAGGGGAAGGTGTAGCCGGCAGCGCGGGCTTCTTCGACCATTTTTTCCGGACGATCGTCGGGATACGCGGAAACATCATTGGGATTGATGGCCACGATGCCCACTCCCTTGGCTTGATACTCCCGACCGAATTCCGCCAAGGCGCTCCGCAAATGCTTCACGAAGGGACAGTGATTGCACAAAAACATCACCACCAAGACCGGGCGATCGGCAAAATCCTGCAAGGACACGGTTTTGCCATCAATGTCGGGCAGCGAGAAGGGCGGGGCCTGGGTGCCCAACGGCAGCATGGTGGAAGCGGTTTTGACCATCGGTGAACTCTCCTGAGGCGATCCGTGACCGACAACGACGACACACTACCCGATGCCCGCGCGGCCCGCCATCGTGCGCGCCAGCCCCCGCGCCAAAGCCCCGTGCGCCAAAGCCCCGCGCCAAAGCCCGCGCCAAAGCCCCCGCGCAAAACCCCCCAGCGCCAAAGCCCCCCGCGCCAGCCCCCGCGCCAAAGCCCCGCGCGAAAGCCTTCGCCCCAAAAACCGCAAGCCGCGGAACGCCGCACATCCCGAACGTCAACAGGGACATCGCGGTCCGCAAGCGGATCCGCTCGTCAGGGGACGCAAACCGCATCGGCACCGCAACCGAATGCTTCAGGCCTCACTGGCTGCCGGCGGTTCGGCATCGCGTCATCAGCGCCACATACTGTCGAGCCAGGTCGCGAATCCGTTCCATGTCGCCGCGGTCCACGGCCGCTTTTTCCACGAGGGCGCTGCCGAGTCCCACGGCACACGCCCCCGCTTTGAGGAATTCGGGCAAGGTTTGCAAATTGACTCCCCCGGTGGGCATCAGCCGGACTTGCGGCAACGGGCCGCGCAACGCCTTCAGGTAAGCGGGACCGCCAATGTCGGCCGGGAAGACCTTGATGATGTCGGCCCCGGCCTCCCAGGCGGTGAGGATTTCCGTGGGAGTGTAGGCCCCCGGCATCACGAGCTTGTCGTACCGCAGGGCCAGTCGGATGACGTCCCGATGCACAGTGGGCGACACCAGGAATTCCGCGCCCGCCAATAGCGCCGCGCGGGCCGTCTCGGGATCGAGCACGGTCCCGGCGCCGAGCAGAATCTTCCCGCCGAGTTCTTTCTTCACCGCCGACAGCACCGACACCGCATCGGGCACGGTGAACGTCACCTCGATGACGTCGATTCCTCCTTCATATAAGGCCCGCGCCACCGCGACCAACTGCTCGCTGGAATCGGCCCGAATGATGGCCACCAATCCGCTTTGGAGCACACGTTGCAACGATTCGTGTCGCGACATGGTGTCGGAGCTTTCGTCAATCACGGCGGGAATCAACGGCGTCGGGGAGACTCAACGGCGTCACGGAACGCAGTGTTGACCGGCCTGCTGCATACCGCCTGTTGCCGGGGAATCGGGAAATCATCCGCCGCCCGCGGGAGGTGCATTTGCCGGTGGCGAAGCCGTTCCGCGTCTCCGGCTCGTCAACCGGCGGCGGCGAACCGCTCCGCGTAGTCGAGAACCCACTGATCCACTTGTTGTTTCAAGGTCTCCAGATCGAGCTGGTTCAGAAACTGGTACGCCGAGCGGTTCAGCACTTCCTTGTTCGCCACGGTGCCGCGTCCCACGACTTCCAGAATGCGGGAATTGGAATAGCTGCGGACCAGCAGTTCGAGATGGCTATATTCGTGGACGAGCGGACGACCGCCGCGCGCTCGCAGGTCGTCTCGCCGCACCTTGGCACCGTAACCATCGGCGCTGAGGACCGTCTGGAATTCGAATCCGGGAAACGTATCGGCCAGATGGCGGAGGCAGTGTTCGATGTGGTCCGAGAGTTCGGCACGGGCCTGGGCATGCAAGGCGCGCGACTCTTCCTCCGACAGTTGTTCGAGGATCTGGTGGCGCGCCGATTGCGTACGACGTTGCTCGCCCCGCTGCACCGCTCGCTGAAGACGTTCCTGGAAATCCATACGACGATCCACGAGACCTTGATCGGGTGGTCTTGATTCTAAAGGCCGTGTCGACGTTCCGAAAGGGCAGCCGGTTGCCGGAAGCCCTGCTTCCGCGATAGAGTGAAGCGAATTTAATTGCCCCCCGCTTCCCCCCCTGCTTGTTGACTCGCCTGATGCGTGTTCGTTCCGCCTGCCTGCTGAGTGCGTGCTTTCACGCCAGCTTGTTTTGGCTGATCGCCGTCGCGGACGACGCGTGGAGTCCCCAGTTCGCCGTCCGCGAGGGACAGGCCGTGAATCTGGCAACCCGGGCGGCTCGCAGGGCGGCCGTACCGGCGGTGGTCGATTCGCGACTCCACGTCGAACCGCCGCCCATCGCCATGCCCTTGTCGGACCCCTTGCCCGACAAGCCTCAATGGCCGGCCGAGCCGTTGGAAAGCGATCTACGGCCGGTGGTCCGTCCGCCGGTGGAAGAGTTGCTGCGGCGGCGCGCCCAACGCAGTTTCGCGGCGGCGGAAGTCCCCTTGGCGGAACGCATGGTCGACAGCCGGCTGGAGTCGTCCCCCGAATCCGAGGGGCGTGAAGTGCCTCCCTTGATGTGGGGGCCGATTCCCGAAACACAACTTCCCACCATCGAAGCACCCGCCGACCGGCCGGTGATTACTTCCGCGCAGCCAGCACCGACTCAGCCCATCACGGACGAAGGGGATGCCTCGGCTGACCGCTTGCCGAGTCAGACCGTCTCCGGGGCGCAGTCGGAACAATTGCCGATTCCGCTGCCGAAAAACCCGGAACCGGAGTACCCGGAGGAACTGCTGCGGCAACGGATTGGCGGCACGGTGGTGTTGCGGGTGTCGGTGCAGGCCGATGGGACCGTCGGCAGAGTCCGCGTGGAACGTTCGTCGGGGGTCGCTCAACTGGATGCCGCCGCGGTGACGGCGGTGCAGCGCTGGCGATTTGAGCCGGCGCGTCGTTGGGGCGTACCCGTGGCGATCGACGTGCGGGTGCCCATCACCTTCACGATCCGTTCTCCAGCGGCGCGTTTCACGCCCAACCCCTGAGGGTGTGCCGAGCCAATGAACGCGCGCCCAGCCACCGAGGTCGCAACCAGCCGGTGAAGGGACGCCAGGCCCGTGAGGATTCCGCGAGGCATGTTCCCGTTGCGCGGCAGCGCAAACTTTGCGGATCAGAGGGCCCATGGCGATTGTGCCGGTGGTGCTGGCTGTTCCCACGCGCGGTGTGGCACTCTTCACATTGAATGTTCCGATTGTGCCGACGGATGCCGATTCCTGATCTGTCCGCGATGACAGATCCCCTTGGAGACGGCAGGACGACGTGTGGAGGGAGTCGGCACCGATGAAGATGACGTGGACGGAACCGCTCGGTCTGGGACTGTGCCGAAGGCTGGGAGTGTGGGGTTGCCTGGTGTGCTCGGCCGCCGGCGTGTGCCTGGGACAGCAACCCCCCACCAGCGATTCGATCCCCACGCTGCCGGAAACGCAGGTGATCGGTGAACCGCCCGCGATGACGGCTCCCGAGACGGTTTTTGCTCCCACGGAGGACTTCTCCGCCCTGCCGCCGCCGGTGTTCACGCAGAGCACGGTGTTCGGCACGCCCAGCGTCCGCGGCTATCTGGCACCGGAGCAGACCACGGGCACGCTGCTGCGTGTGCCCGATCTCGAGTTGCCGGCCGCGGTGGGCGTCATCACCAGCGACACGATGCGCGATCAACAGGCCACGCGGATGGACGAAGTCCTCCGCGACGTGAGCGGCGTGAGCAAACTGGGCGACCAGCTCCGTCCCGATGCCTTCGTGCTTCGCGGCTTTGAGGTCCGTTCGCGCGATTACCGCAAAAACGGCTTGCTCGACCCGACGTACGCCCCGCGGAATTTCGCCAACGTGGAGCGGATCGAGATTTTGAAGGGGCCGTCCTCGGTGCTGTACGGGGCCGGACAACCGTCGGGCACCGTCAATCTGATTACCAAGAAGCCCCTCGCCACCGATTACCATCGCGCCACGGCGCAGTTCGGCAGCTTCGGATTCGAACGCTACACCGTCGACACGACCGGACCGATTCGCGACGACGAAAGCTGGCTGTACCGTTTGAATTTCTCCTACGAGAACGCCGACACGTTCCGCGATTACGGCTACAACGAACGCGTGTTTCTGGCCCCCGTGGTCACCTGGCAGATCGACGCGGACACCGCCCTTACCTGGGAAGGCGAGTATCTGCAAGACCGCCGACGCTTCGATACCGGCGTGGTGGCCCTCGACGGCGCCATCGGCCGCGTGCCGATCACCAACTTTCTCGGCGAGCCGGACAACGACTTCCAGTTGTTCCAGGACTGGCGTCAAACGCTGTTCTTCGACCACCGGCTGAACGAGATCTGGACCACGCGGATCGCGGCGACGACGATCTTTTATTACGCTCCGTCGTTCGGCACATTCCCGCTCGAACAGCAGCCGAACACCACCCTCGTCGATCGTTCGCAGCAAAGCATTCCCCAGTTTTTCGAGCAGTATTACGGCGTCACGGCGAACTTGGGCGGCGAATTCACCACCGGCGCGCTGGAGCACAAACTCGTGTTGGGCACGGAGCAAGGCTGGTTCATTTCCAACAACTTCACGTCCGAATCGTCGATCCCGGGACTGCAAAACTACACGATCGACGCGCTCCAGCCGGTGTATCTCAATCCGCCGGGCCTGCTCTTGCCCGCCGTATTCGACGCGACGTATCGCCAGAACCGGCACGGCTTCTATGTCCAGGACCTGATCAAGCTGAATCCGCGGTGGTGGTTCATGGCCGGTTTGCGCTACGACCATGCCGACGTCACTTTCTTCCGCGAGTTGACCACGTTCAAAATCCCCACCATCCCGCCCACCGACACGGAACAGGGCTTCGATCGCTGGACCCCCCGCGTGGGAGTGCTGTACCAGCCGTTACCCGATCTGCTGAGCCTGTACGGCAGCTACAGCCGCTCCTTCGATCCCCCCGGCGGCGGGGCGCGCTTGACCGACGACCCCTTGTTGCCGGAACTCGGCGAAGCATGGGAAGTCGGCGCCAAGTATCAACTCCATCGCAAGCTGGCGGCCCAAGCCGCGTGGTTCTGGATTCAGAAAGACAATTACACCATCGACACGGTCCTCTCGACGCCCCCCTTCTTTGCGACGTCGCAAGTCGGCCAGCAGACCAGTCAAGGGGCGGAATTCAGCCTGGTGGGGCAGATCACCGACCGCTGGAGCACCACCAGCAATTACACCATCACCGACGCCGTGCTCCGCGACCCCACCAACGCGGACCTCGACGATCGCCGGCCGCGCAACGTGCCGCGGCACATCGTCAACCTCTGGACCCGATACAACGTCGTGCAGAACTCCGACCACACCCTGGGCGCCGCGTTGGGGATGGTGTACGTCGACGACCGGTTAGCGTCGTTCGGCGGCGACCTGCGTCTGCCCGATTTCACCCGTTGGGATGCCGCCTTCTTCTACACCCGCCGCCGATGGGACTTCGGTCTGTACCTGGAAAACCTGTTCGACAAGGCCTACTACTCTGGCTCGGTGACCGATTTTCAGATCACCCCCGGGGCTCCCTTCACCATTCGCGGTCAGGCAGGGGTGACCTTCTGAGGGAACGTGCCCCATTCACGGAGCACCCGCGACATCACCACGAACACGCGGGGCCGGGCGGTTCAACGGCGGCGGAACCCTCTCCCCCCATCGCTACCCGCTGAACGAGGCACCTGCCATAATCCCCGCGACGCTTTCACGGGGGGAGGCAGGCCGTGTTCTCGGGAGTCGCGGGCGAACTGCTGATCATTCTGCTGCTGATCCTGCTCAACGGTTTCTTTGCCGCCGCCGAGATCGCCATCCTCACGGCGCGCCGCGGTCGCTTGCAGCAGCGAGCCGACGACGGCGATAACGCGTCGCAGGTCGCCCTGCAACTCGCGCAAGACGCCGATCGATTTCTCCCCACCGTGCAAGTGGGCATTACGGTGGTGGGGACGCTGGCGGCGGCATTCGGCGGCGCGCGGTTTGCCGATCTGCTGGCGGACAACATCGCCCGTCTGCCGGGGGGCTGGTTTGCCGCCCACAAACATTCGCTGGCGCTGGCCGTGGTTGTCGCCGTGATCAGCTTCTGTTCGCTGATATTGGGTGAACTCGTTCCCAAGCGGGTGGCTCTGCAAAATGCGGAGCCGCTGGCCCGCCTGGTGGCCTATCCCATGCTGCTGTTGCAGCGCGTCAGCCGGCCGGCCGTGTGGGTGTTGTACTCGACGACGCGGTTGGTGCTGCGGTTGCTGGGTCAGAAATCGGATCGGCAGCTCACGGTGTCGCTGGAAGACATTCAACATCTGATCGACGCCGGCACCGAGGCCGGATTGATCGAACACGCCGAACACCGCGTGGCCACGCAGGCCCTCAGCCTGGGGGACCGCACCGTGAAGGAAGTGTTGCGGCCGCGCGTGGACATCGATGCCCTGGACATCGACACCCCCTCCGACGAGGTCATCGGCGCGATCGCCATGTCGGGCTTTTCGCGGATCCCCGTGTGCGAGGGAGACATCGACCACATCGTGGGCTTCGTGTACATCAAGGATGTGTTCTTGCAGCAGTATTTTGGACGGCCGATCGACCTCCGCCGGCTGATCCGCCCCCCGCTGTTCGTCCCCAAAACCCTGTCCATCAGCCGGCTGCTCCAGCTCTTTCAGGAACATCGCACGCAATTGGCGATTGTGCTGGACGAATACGGCGGCACCGAGGGGATGGTGACGCTCGAAGACGTGCTGGAGATGCTCGTCGGAGCCATCCACGACGAACACCGCCACCACGATCATTCCCAAGACATCGTCCGCCGCGAGGATGGCAGTCTGCTCGTCGATGCCCAGGTCAATCTGCACGAGCTGCAAAAGGCGCTGGCGCTCCATCGCTGGGATGAACCACCTCCGCGCGGCGTGGGGACAGTCTCGGGGCTGGTCCTGGCGCTCCTCCGCCGACCTCCCAAGGTTGGCGACTGCGTGGAATGGTGCGACCTCAAGCTCGAAATTGTCGACATGGATGCCTACCGCATCGACCGCCTGCTGATTTCACCGGCTCGCCCAGCGGCGCCGCCGGAAGCGTGAGCACGACATCTTATCCGCGGCGACGCAGCCGCTCCCTCCCTGTTCTGTCGCCACCGATCCAAGCCAATCTTTCGCCGGTTCGCCGAATCGGCGAAGCGCCAAATCGGCCCTGATTTCAAGGGGACTGGCGCGCTCTCGGGAAGCAATTTCCACATGCGTGGCCACCGGTGCTTACGCGCCAGCCCCTCTGTGCACCATGAGTCGATGGACACTGTCTGCGATCGTCCGCCGCGGCGGCTACAAGGTCGACAGGGGAGAGATGGCCGGTTACAGGGGAGAGACGGCCGGAATCTCGATCGGCGGAGTGGTCACGTAGGGATCGTCCGTCGGCTTGACCAGTGTCGCCCCTGCCGGCCGGGTGACGGGCAACCGTGTCGCTCCGGCCTCCAACAGCGACAGTCGGTGCCGATCCTGTTCGATCGCCGCCAGGCGATACACGGGCAACCGGCGATTCGCCAGCAACCAGGGCGAAACCTGTTCCCCAAGCGCCCCCTCGCTCCCCTGCACCTGCAAGGTCACCTTGACCGCTGGAGCATCGACATACTGAATGGTGAGGACCGCTGGAGGGAATTCGCCGGGGCGGCTGAACTCGGCCACGCCCTCGAAACTCGCCGTGACGACGTCCCCTTGGACGGAGATCCGCGGCTCGGTGAACAACTGCTCGCCGTAGTGCAGGGTCAGCACGGCGTGATTCAGCCGCCAGTTGCCCGCCGCCTGAATCACCAGATCATCCCGACCGAAGTTGTACCGGGGAGTCGCCAGCAGCGTCTTCTGCAACACGTGCGCGACCAACGGCGGCGGTTCCTGGAATTGACAGGCACACGCGGTCAACAGGCCGGGAGGCAGTTCGCGGACCAGTACCGGGTCGGCAAGCTGACCGGCAAGCTTGGCGTGCTCGCCCGCCTCGGCATACAGCGCCACCAGCGCCACCCGGCTTTGGCTGCGTTCCAAACCCACGTCGAGGTTGCGGAGAATGGCGTCTTCGGCCTCCTGAAAGCGGCGATGCCGCTGCAACACCGAGGCGCAAATCAGGTTCGCCGTCCACGCGTCGGTGGAATGCACCAGGGCTTCGCGGGCGGCTTGTTCGGCCCCCGGTTGGCCCAAATACGTGAGGATCAGCGCGCGATTGGCCAGTCCCGCCGCCAGCATTTCGTCCTTGCGGAAATGGCCCCGACCCAACTCCGCCAACCGGGCATACGTGTGCGACGCGGCGATCAACTGTCCCAACGATTGCTGGGTCCGGGCCAGGTAATACCAGTAGGGGGGATAACATTCGAGAAACGGCTCCATCCGCTTGAGGACGCGCAGCCGCACCGTAGGGTCGGTTTCGCGCCACGCCTCTTCGAGCTTGTCGAGATCGTCGCCGCGCACCAGCCAGCGGTCGGGAATGTTTCGTTCCCGGGCCATGCGCCAACTGATGTCCAGGAACTGGGTCGATTTGTCGACGAACCCCTTGATGCGTTCCTTGTCGACGCGGAACAAGTCCAGTTCCCGGTTTTGCGTGTGGGTGCGGAAATCCCACCAGCTCGACGCGCCCGTCCGGACCGCCGACGCATACTGCGCCGTCACCACCTGCGCCGTCAGCGACAACGCATTCAGACTGAGATCGCGCTGATACTGCCGGGCATACCGTTCGCGCAGCAATTCCCGTTCGCGGTCGGCGAGCTGCACCGCGGCGATTTCATCGAGCACGGCGGCATAGAGCTTCACGATGTCGGCATCGGCAATGCCGTTCAGGTTGAGATGATTGAGGATTTTCTCCTGTTCTTCCCACAACACCCGCACCGAAGGATTGCGGCGGATGCGATGAAAGGCGGCGCGGCTGTAATTGAGGGTGACGGCGGCGGCGCGCCGCCTGGCCTCTTCCGACTCCCCCGCTGCCGGCGTCTCCGTCATCACGTTCATCGTCGTCGCCACGCCCCCCCCGAGGGGCCTTTCGTCCGATTGTCCCTTCTGGAGCATCCCTGCCCACACGACCCCGGCCATCATCATGAGCCGGACCGACAGTCGAAACTGTCCCGACCAGTCGTGCATGGATTGCTGCACTCCTTTGTAAAAATTGCCGTTCCCCAACGGGCTGCCGCCCGCGGAGCTGCGAGATTGTCAATCTTACTGTCGCGCTCTCCTTCTGCTTGAACGGTTACGACCCGCAGGCCGAGAAAACTCGGCACGAGCTGTCGCGCCCAACGATTGGGCAAACCTTTCCGCGGCACAGGGTTGGGAAAGCTGGTCAAGCGGGATGATGCGGTCTTCCCCTGGCCCGCGCGGCCGACGCGGTGCCGTGAAGAAAGGCTCGGGAAATACAGCCGCAAGCGGCGTGCCAAGGCCGCGATCCCGCAGCCATCAGGAAGCAGCCGTGCTGACGACACGGGCCTGGCGAGGCGGGCAGGGCGCGGTCGACCCGCTGCCGTGCGGCGACCCTCACAGCGGAAAGCCGTCCGCGACGGAAAAGTCTTCGAACCGCATCGATTCTTTCCGCCAGCGGAGGGTCACAATACCCGTCGGACCGCTGCGGTGCTTGGCGACAATCACTTCGGCCTCGCCGGGCCGGTCTTCGGGGTTGTAGGCATCGGGGCGGTGGAGAAACATCACGATGTCGGCGTCCTGCTCGATGGCGCCCGATTCCCGCAGGTCGGCCAGACGCGGCCGTTTGTCCTCGCGCAATTCGACGCCGCGGTTCAACTGCGAGAGCGCCACCACGGGCAAATCGTTCTCCTTGGCGATCCCCTTCAAGCGGCGGGTCGTCTGGGCGATTTGTTGTTCCCGATTGGCCCGCTTGTCTTCCGGTTCGATCAGTTGCAGATAGTCGATGATCACCAGGCCAATGTGGTGGCGGCGTTTCATCCGCCGGCAAATGGCGGCGATCTGCCCGACGGTCCGCGCGGCGGTGTCGTCGATGAAAATGGGGACGCGGCTCAATTCGGAGGCGGCTTGAAACAGGGCGTCCCGTTCGGCCGGCTCGAACAGCCCCTTGCGGACGCGATGACCGTCCAGTCGCGCCCGATTGCACAGAAACCGCTCGGCGAGTTCGAGCTTCGATTGTTCGAGACTGAACATCAACACGCCCGTGTTGCCCGGGCCGGCAACCCAGTCGGCGATGTTGCACACGAATGCCGTTTTGCCCATCGACGGCCGGGCCGCCAGAATAATCAGTTCCGACGGTTGAAAGCCGTTGGTCTGGCGGTCGAGATCGGCAAAGCCCGTCGACAGGCCGCTGATGGTCCCCTCGCGCCCCATGCGGTGGTTAATCCGCTCCATGGTTTCGAGCAGGATTTCGTCCATGCTCAATTTGGCGCCTGTTTCCTGTTGCTCGAGGATCTGAAAGATCCCCTTTTCCGCCAAAGCCAGCACGTCGGCCGTGTCGCTGGAACCGTGGTAGCATTCCCGAAGCACTTCCGTGCACACTTGGGTCAGGCTGCGCTGAATCCACTTGTCACGGACGATTTCGGCGTAGTACTTGACATGGGCGGCATGGGGCACCGCATCCTGAATGGTCAGCAGGTACTCCGCTCCGCCGATCGCCTCGAGTTCCTTGCGACGCTCGAGTTCCTCGGCCAGCGTCAGCACATCGATGCCGCGAATCCCGGATTCATACATCCGCAAAATCGCCGCATAGAGGATTTGATGCTTCTCGCTGTAAAAATGCGCGGGGTGCAGGATATCGGCGATTTCGTCGATGGCCTCGTTGAGGATCAGAATGCTGCCCAGCACGCTTTGTTCGGCGACGAGGCTTTGCGGCGGCAGCCTGGCGGTGAGATCGACGACGGACGGCTGAGCGGCGGCATCGCGGGAAGCCATGCGCCGCGTCGAGGAGTTGTCGGCTGGCATCAGCACGCCTCCGTGGATACGTTGCCGACCCCGGAAAAAACGAGCGACGCGAGGTCGCGCCGCGCGTCGCCGCAACAAACACTGCCGGGAGCGGTGGAGTGGCTATTTTGTGGATTTACTCGAGATCTTGGCGACCGGCACGACCCACACCTTGACTTCGGCCTTGATCTCGGGATCGAACTGCAACTTCACCGTGTACATGCCCAGTTCCTTGAGCGGTCCTTCGAGGCGGACCTGGTCTTCTTCCACGGGGTAGCCGGCCGCCGTGAGCGCCTTGCTGATGTCCAGCGCCCCGATCGAGCCGTACAAATGCCCCTCATCGTTGGCATTCGCTTCCAGCGTGACGCTGTATTTGGAAACGCGGTCGGCCAATTGCAGCAATTGCTGACGTTTTTGCCGGGCCAGTTCCAGCAGCCTCTGCTGATGCAGCTCCACGCGGCGCTTGTTGGCCGCCGTGGCCACCGTGGCCAATCCTTGGGGCAGCAGATAATTCCGGGCAAAACCCGGCTTCACCTTGAGGATGTCTCCCTGCTTGCCGATGCCCGGCACATCCTCGGCCAATAAAACTTCCACCTGCCGGTGCATGCGTGGACGACCAGACGCCGTAACATTCCCGCGGGCCATGAGTGTGCGTTTCCTCAAATCGAGTTCTGGTGCTAATGCTGGTTCCGGTTCTTGCTGTGCCGCTTGGTGTGCCTGGTGTTGCCGCCCGCGACCGGGGTTTGCGGGTCTTCCGCTCCGCGGCAACCCCCCGCTAGAAGGGAACGTCATCGGGACCGCCCACGTCGCCAAAGTCGGCGGGAGCGGCATCCTCCCCGACCGGTTCGGCGGGGGACGCGCTGCCGCGGCCCCGGGAGCTGGCCCCGCCGTCGCCGCGGCTGCCAAGCATCGTCATGTTTTCCGCCACCACTTTCAATTTGTAGCGTTTCTGACCGGTGTCCTTGTCGTCCCAGGTATCGGTCTGAAGCCGACCTTCGATGAGCACCTGCCGGCCTTTGGCCAGGTATTCTCCGGCGATTTCCGCCGTGCGGCCCCATAAGGTGACATCGATGAACGTGGTTTCCTCGCGGCGACTGTTGGACTGCTTGTCGAACCAGGAGCGATTGACGGCCAGGCCGATTTCCGCGACGGCGGTGCCTCCCGTCGTGTATTTCACCTGGGGATCGCGCGTCAGGTTGCCGATCAGAATGACCTTGTTGAAACTGGCCATGCCGCAGGCTCCCGCAAGGACCAGGGGACCATTCCCCCGCGTCGGCAGACAGGGGGATTACCGATCGTCGGGAAGATCGTCGTGATCGCGTCCGCGTCCTTCGCGGGCCGCCATCGGATCCGTTTTCTGTTCGGGGCTATGGATGGTGCCGTCGTGCGAGGTGAGGGCCTGCACCATGGCATCGAAAATCACCTTGGGATGCCGGATGACCAACTGCCGCAGCACGTTGTCGTTCAGTTTCCCCAGCCGGTTCAATTCGTTCACCTGCCCGCCATCCATCGTAAAGCAGGCCAGATAATACAAGCCTTTCCGATGCCCCTCGATGGGGTAGCAGAGCTTGCCCTCCTGCCACGGCCGCGACGCGACGACCTTGGCGCCGCACCGTTCGAGCATGCCGAGCACGGACCGCTGCGTGCCTTCCGGATCGGACGAAAAGCGGTTGCTGTCCAGAAGGAACATCCCCTCATACATGTACTCTGCCACGTTGACTTCTCCGACACTGGGAAACGCGCTGCTGGTCGTCAGGCAGCGGTCGTTCGATGCAGCCGTCGTTCTGCGGACTAGAAAGAGCGATCTTGCCTACGTTGTAACCTTCGGCGGACAATTTGCAAAGCCGCCCGGAATTTCCTTCGTCTCCGCGGTTGCTCACCGCTTTCGCATCCGAACACACCACTTCGCCTCCGAACACGCCGCTTGCGGCCCTGGGGAGGCAGACTCTGCGGAAGCTACCGATCTTCGGATCCCGCGGAAACCGTCTTGAGGTTCACTCGGGAACCGTGGCATTGGTCTGGTTCATGGCGGCGTCGATGCCTTGCTGCACCCAGACTTCCACACTGGTGCTGGCGCGGCGGATGGCCGCCTCGATCACGGGCAATTCGTCGGTTCGGAACCGTGACAGCACATACGCCGCCGAGTCCATGTCCGGAGGGTTGCGATCGATGCCGATCCGCAGCCGGGGCACCTCTTCGGTGGCCAAGGCCTGTAAAATGCTGTGCAGCCCTTTCTGGCCGCCCGCGGAACCTCCCCTCCGCATCCGTAACTGGCCCAACTTCAGGTTCAGGTCGTCGCACACCACCATCACGTTTTCGAAGGGCACCTTGTAAAAACCAACAACTTGTGAAACAGCACGTCCACTCAGGTTCATGAAGGTTTGGGGAGCCACCAGCAAGGTCCGGCTGCCGGCAAGGCTGATTTCCCGCAGTTCCGCCTCGAAACGGAGCTTCGGACGATCAGCCGACCAGCGACGAGCCAATTCGTCGAGCACCTCGAAGCCCACGTTATGCCGCGTGCCGACGTACTTTCCCCCGGGATTGCCCAACCCCACCACCAGCCACATGGCAGCTCACCACGACGCCAACACCCCTCGGCGGCCGCCTCGCCCCGCAACACGCGGCGGGACCTTGGCCACGCCTCATTTTTTCTTGGCCGGCTCCTTTTCGGCGGCGGCTTCGGCCGGCTTCTTGCCGATGACTTCCGGCTCCGCCGCCCCCGCGGCCGCAGCCTCGCCCGGCAGCGTTTCCTTCACCTTCACCTCGACGATGTGCACCACAATCGCATCCGGGGGATTGTGACAATGCACATTGGGGGGCAATTCCAAATCCCGCACGTGAATGGCCTGTCCGACCTCCAGCGTTCCCACCTTGGCGACAATCGCATCGGGAATTTCATAGGCGAGGCAATCGATCGTCAGGCTGTGCAGCGGCTGCTCCAAAATGCCCCCGCCCAAGGCGCCGGGAGCCGTGCCCTTGAGCACAATCGGCACGTGCAGCGTCACCCGCTCCGTGGCATCCACCCGCATCAGGTCGAAATGCTCGATCCGCAAGCCGAACGGATCCCATTGCACCTCCCGAACGAGGGCCTTGTCGTGCTGGCCATTGACTTCCAGGTCCACCACCCGCACGCCCGACTTGACGAGCGGCAACAAGACTTCGGACTTGACCACGATGGGCTGCGTGTCCTCGCGGTGGCCGTAAACGTTTCCGGGGACAAGACCTGCGGACCGCAATCGCCGGCAGGCCCGGGTGCCTCGGACCGAGCGGAGTTCCGCCACCAGTTTCGCTTCTTTCGTCGACATGGCTTAACCTGACTGAAGGCGCTCAACCTGCCTGAAAGCTCGACAAACGATCCGGTCGGAGGGGATCCGACCGGCAGCGCGGGAATCGGGAAGTTTAACGACGCCCCGCCAGTGATGCAACGCACCGCCTCACGTTAAACTAGTCCATGAAGCCACGGGGATCGACGAAACGAAACCACGGAATTTCGACTCCCCCAAAGCGGCTGCCCCCGTCCTTGAAAGGCATGTCCAAAGGACAGGAGCGACCACCCCCGGGAGAACCGGGTTACAGCGAAACCGACTCGACCTTGGCGGAGTTCCCCCGAAGGAACAACCGGCATGTGCAAGCAGTACTTCTTGTGGATGACGGTGTGGGGTCTGATCGTGGGCGGCATTGCCCTGGCCGATGAGCCGGGCCCGGTGGATGCCCAGGCCGTGGAGAACGCCCCCCCGCGCCGGATCCCCCCCCCGAGGTTGCCACTGTTTTTCCCCCGCATCGGCCGGGCCGACATCGGACCAGCCGAACAGGTTGAAGGCTCCGAGCGCGATTTCATCGACGCCCGTGCGCCGCGTCATCCGGAACTTGACACGCTTTGGCGTTCCGCTCAACAAGCGGTGGACTCAGGGAACTGGAAACGGGGCATCGAGGCGTTACAGAAACTGCTGGATTTCCCCGAAGATGCGCTGGTACCGACCGATCGTGAACGCTGGCAATCGCTACGGGCCGCGGCGCAGAGCCGCCTGCATCTGGCCCCCGCCGCCGTCCGCGCCGATTATGAGCGGCAATACGGCGGTTTGGCCCAGCAACTTCTGTCGGAAGCGCGGCGATCCGGGTCCCGCCAACTCGTGGTGGAAGTGGCCACCCGATTTCTGCACACGCGGGCCGGGGCGGACGCGGCCAACCAGTTAGCCACGCAGCATCTCGATCGCCGGGAATTCACGCTGGCCTGGCGTTGGTTCCGCGAATTGGAAGCATCTCATGCCTCGTTTGTCAGCGATCCCCGTTGGCGTCTGAAGGCGGCTCTCGCCGCCCGCGTGGCGGATCCCGAGGCCGTTCCGAAGTGGCTCGAACGGCTCGGCGCGACCCCGGTGGAAATTGGTGGCCGGCTGATGGAGCCACAACAGGCGTGGCGGATGCTGACCGACCGGTTGCCGCTCGGCGAACCGTGGCAGCACGATTGGCCGCAGCCCTTCGGCAGGGCAACCCGCCTGGGGCGCGTGCCAGGGGGAGAACCCCTGTTGCAGCCCGAATGGATCGCCCCGTGGCTCACGCACCCCGCGGTGCAACGGCGGATCGGCGAACTGCTGGCGGATTTGCAGGACGATCAGGCGGCGACCGTCTGGGGCGTCCAACCGATCGCGGTGGGAGACAAGGTGGCCTTTCGCGATCTGCGCGGCGTGCGGGTGGTGTCGGCGAAAACCGGCGAAACACTGTGGGAAACCGTGTCGGGCCTGTCTCCCGAACAGATTCTGCTGGGTCAATTGCCGCAGGCCTCCCGAGCACCCCATCTGTGGCGTATGCAGGGGCTGGACATGCCCGGCGGCGAGCAGACCGCCGAATTTCATCCCCTGACAAACCTGTTGTTTCGGGACGGCCTGTTCGGCGGCATCAGCACGGATGGCCGGCAGTTGTACGTGCTGGAAGAACTGGCGGTGCTCACCCGCAGTCAGCCGGGTTACCCCTGGGGCAACCAAAACGAAGCCGACGATGCGTATGGCGCGGCGTGGGACGTGAACCGGCTGACGGCCTACGACCTGGAAACAGGCCGCGTGCGCTGGTCCTTGGGCGGCAAGTCGGCGACCGATGTCCCGGGAACGTCCCTGGCGGGAGCCTTCTTTCTGGGCGTACCCCTCGCCGTGGGAAGTGAGTTGTACGTCGTGGCCGCGCGAGGGGAGGAGATTCGATTGGAGGTGTTGGACGCGGTCAGTGGCCGTCCCCTGTGGTCCCAACTGCTGGCCTATGCCGACAGCAAGGTGGAAGTCGATCTCGCGCGGCGGTGGATGGGCGCCCCGGTCGCCTTTTCGCAAGGGGTCGTGGTGTGTCCCACCACGGTGGGGTGGTTGGTGGCGGTCGACAGCGTGCGGCGGAGTCTGCTGTGGGCCTACCGCTACCTGCCCAGGGTCGATGGTGCACCGGTCGCTCCCGGACCGCAACTGCTGCCGCAACGGAGTTTGAACGATCAATGGATGGTCGGCTCGCCGGGCATCGTCGGACAAGCCGTGCTGTTCGCCCCCCCCGATACCGACCATTTGCTCTGCGTCGATCTCTGCGACGGCCGGCTGCGCTGGAAACACCCGCGGGGCGAAGGGGTGTATGTCGGCGGCGAATGGGATGGGAAGGTTTTGGTGGTGGAACAATCGGGACTGACGGCCTTGTCCCTCGAGAACGGCACACGGCTGTGGCGGTACGCCTGGGATGACGCGCTGCGACCCTCGGGACGAGGCGTCGTCAGCGGCGACCGCTTTATCTTGCCGCTGGGAGGCCGCGAACTGTTGTCGATCGACGCGGCCTCCGGGACCGATGTCCGCAGATGGCGTATGCCGTCCGCGCACCCCGCACTGGGCAACCTCATCAAGGCGCACGGCCAGTGGATTTCTTTAAGCCCCGAGGGTTGCGCGGCGTATGGAGAGCGCGACGTGGTGACGGGCCTGTTGGCCGAACAGCTCGCGCGGAATCCCCTCGATCCGGTCAGCCGCTTGCGGGCGGCGGAAATCGACGTGCTTGACGGCAAACTGGATTCGGCCGAACAGCACTTGCGGCACCTGTCGGAGCCCTTGCCGGCCGATCTCCAACCGCGCCGCCGCAATTTGTTGTGGGAATTGTGGTCGCAAAAGCTGCAAGCGGCCCCCGCCGCGGCGGACAGCGTCCTCGAGGAACTGTCCCGCGCGGCCCGCAATCCCGAGGAACAATTTCAGGTGCAAGTGTGGCGCGCGGAGTCCTGGGAAGCGCGGGGGCAAAGCCAACGCGCCTTCGATTTGCTGTGGAACACCGCCTTTCGCCTGCCGGTCGACACCCTGTCGCGTCCCGATGCCCCCCAAGTTCGCGTCCGCGCAGCAACGTTCGTCTCGGGATGGCTCGGCGACGTGTGGACGCGCGCCGATGACGCGACCCGCCGGCACATCGACACCACAATCGCTCAGGCCGTCGCGGCCCTTTCCCCTTCCCCTTCGACGCCGTCGTCGGATACCTCGGAGGCCCAGGATCTCGCGCGGCGCGGAATGTTCCTCGCCGAGTTGTGTGCGTTCCATCCGGCGGCCGCCCCGCTGTGGTGGAGGTTCGCGGAGGAACGGTCGCGGGCAGGCGACTTTGCCGGTGCTGAAACCATGTTGGCCCGGCTGGTCGAACACCGCGACACGTCGGTCGCCGCCGAAAGCCGCTACCGCCTGGCCCGACTGTGGCAGGACTGGGGATTGGACACCGATCTGCGACAACTGACGCGCTCCGTTCCGTCTGCCGCCGAAGCCTTGCCTTCCGCGTGGAGTTCGCTGATCGATCAGTTACCCGCCGATGCGCTGGAGGGAGCTCGTCCCGGGCGACCGTCCGCCAGCCGGTGGGAAGCCCGCCAATCACCCACGATGCACGCTCCGCCCACGCAGGAGTTAATGGCCCCGGAAGGTTGGCCGTCGTGGCAGCGGTTCGCCATGCAGGTGGAACTGCACGATCAACGGGTGACGTTTCGACAACGGGCATCGGACCGCTGGCACTGGTTGGCCCCGTTGCGGTCTCTTACGCAGGTGGACGACGCTCCCTATGTCCCCACCCGGATTGTCGATCATCGCATGTGGGTGTTGTCCCGCGACGTCTTGCATCTGCTGTCCCCGTTTGAGCGGAAGGTGGTATGGACGCGGTCACTGAGCGATTTGCCGGGCAGCCCGGGACTGCGGCCGGCGCAGCGGTCCATTCCCGGGCCGCTGCTGAATCCCGCGAATCCATTCGAGGCGTCGGACACCTGGCAAAATTGGCTCCGGGAAAAAGGGCGCTTGGCGGCGGCCAATCGGCGTTACCTGTGCCTTGTCGGCCGCCGGGAATTGGCCGTCCTCGATCCGCTCACGGGTGAAGAACTGTGGCGCAAGAAAGGTGTCGCTCCCGCGGCCCAGGTGTTCGGCAGCCCACAACTGGTGTATGTGTACAACCCGCAACGTCAGCCTCCGGAAGCCGCCGCCTATCGGGCCGATGATGGCCGACCCGTCCCAATTCCCCACCTGGCCCGGCGGTTGCAACAGGCCCTGTGCCTCGACGCAGAGGAATTCGTGCTCCTGGAACGGCCCCCCAGCCTGTTCGGGTTGGGGCTGCTGCCGGGAAAGGCCGTGCTCCGGCGCTGGAACCCTCTCACCGATACCGAAGTCTGGAAGCTGGAACTGTCGTCGCGGGTCCGCATCGGATTGGCCGGCGAGCGCCGGCTGCTGGTGGTGTATCCTTCGACCTCGCGGCAATCGGACGCCCCCCGTTCCTTGGAGTGGATCGCACTCTCCGATGGATCGCGCCACGCCCTCACGGCTGCCAACCTGGGACCGGCCGACAACTTCACCCCCTTGGTCGACGGCTACCGCTTGTATTTGGTGGCGAACTCTCCCACCGGCCACGGCTATCACTACGGCGACAGCTTGCCGACCATCCCCGTCAACGGCCGCGTGGCCGCCTGGGACCTCCGCACGGGCGAGCTGTTATGGCAGCGGGACGTCGCCGCACAGCATCTAGTGCTCGACCGGCTCCAGCAATCGCCCGCCCTCATCTGCCTGTCCCGAAGCTGGAAGCAGCAGGGAAACGCCAGCTACACGCAGTTGGCCCTGCTGGCGATCCACAAGGATTCGGGCGAAGTGTTGTACGAGAAAACGTCTCCCTCGGCCTTCAGCGGCTTTCACGGAGTGAGCGTCCGCGGCTGGGAGCCAACAGTGGAACTCCAGGCGTACAATCTGCGCCTGCGGCTGGGTCCGTCGGCGGTCGGCCGTTAGAAGCGGTGTTCCCATGAATCCGAAGCTGCTTTCAAAGGGATCACTGCCGTTGGGCGAATCGTCGGGACATGCGGTTCTTGCGCTTATTGCCGACTTTTTGCGCCCTTCTTGGGATCACTGCTGTTGGGCGAGTCGTCGGGACATCCGGTGGCTCATGCGGAGGTCATCGCCGTGAAGCCGCCGCCGACCGCAGTGCAACGATCACGGCCCCGCACCCGCGTGCGATGGCCTGTCGGGAAGGGTCGCTCGCAGCCGCGATTTCTCGGATTTTTCATTGAGCCGGTTCGCTTGAGGTTTCGCGGAGCGCGTCTTACGGTGACAGCGCGCGGGTGCCCAGGGTCGATACCCGCCGACAACTCACCGCGTCCCGACGAAACTGGCCCTCACGAAGGGGAGTGACTGGCCCATGCAAACACCGATCCCCATGCGAACGCTGCTCTTGGGGGGAATGACCGTTGCCGTGATGGCCCTCACGGTGGTGCTGGCCGCCGTGTATCAGGCGCCATCGCCCGGCAAGGTGGCACTGGTGCAACTGAACGCCGACAACTGGAACCGCTTCGTCCCCGAGGGGAAAGAGGTCGATGCCATTTACGGCGACTACCTCTTGCGGAATGCGCACCTCACGGCCGTCATCGCGCAGCCGCTGGCGACCCGGCACGCCAACATGACGACCCGCGACGTCGGCGGTTGTCTTATCGACTTGACGGTCAACGACGCCCCCAGCGACCAACTGGCCGCATTCTACCCGGCCAGGAAAGTGCCGTACCGCATGGTCGAGTTGTCCGATCCCGCGTCTGCCGGCAGCGGGGAAGCCGCCGCCATGACCGTCCGCACCGAACCTGCCGCGGGTCAACCGGTGGTGTCGACCACCTATCGCCTCGGCAAACACGACCGCTGGCTCACCGTCGAAACCCGCTTCAGCAATCCGCATGGCGAACCGCTCACGATTTCCCTGGGAGACGACTTCCGTGCCGACGGCGGCAAGGAAGACATGGTTCGCTCACCCAACTCCACGACCGATTACTTCTGGCTGCACGACCGCTACTGGGGACAGGCGTACGGTCTCGATGCCCAGGGGCGCAAGCTGCAACTCAACAGCGATGCCCGCACCACGCAAATCGCCTACGTCGATGAACGCGGCGATTCCAGGCTTTCGCTGCCCCCGGGGCAAACGGCGGTCCTCACACGGCGGATCTATCCCGGCCGCAACGTGTGGGACGTGCACGCACTGGCGGCATCCAGCCCCGAGTCGCTCGTGCCGGTGCGGCTCACGGTTCGCGATGGTCGACGGCAGCCCCTGCCCGACGTGCGCGTCGAATTGTTCCGCGGCAACGAGGCCTACGGTGCCGCGATGATGCCCAAGGACGGTGTGCTCGCCACGCGTTTGCCGCCGGGCGAATACCGGGCCCGCTGCACGCTGTACGGCAATCCGCTGGGTGGCGACCGCCCGCTGACGGTCGGCAAGGACCGCGAGCACATCGAACTGCGGATCGACGAATACAACTACGGCACGCTCACCGCCGCCATCACCGATGCCGACGGCCAACCCATTCCCTGCAAGGTGGAACTGAAACCCAAGGCCGATGGGGTGCGGCTCGACTTCGGTCCCGAAACCGCGGAGTTCGCCGTGCGTAATCTTCGCTACACACCCGACGGCCGGTTCACGCAGTCCTTGCCGCCAGGACGTTACGATGTCGTCGTCAGCCACGGTCCCGAGTTCGATGCACTGTTCCTGGAGGTGGAGGTGCCTGCCCACGGCACGGCGACCCTCGCCGGGAAGCTCGTCCGCACGGTGGATACCACCGGCTGGGTCAGCAGCGACTTCCACAGCCATGCCAGTCCCTCGGGGGATAACACGTCCAGCCAGCTTGGGCGGGTGCTGAATCTGGTGTGCGAGCACATCGAGTTCGCTCCCTGCACGGAGCACAATCGCGTCAGCACCTATCAGCCGCACATCGAGCGGCTAGGGATCGGCAAGTTCATTTCCTCGGTGGAGGGGATCGAATTGACCGGTTCGCCGCTCCCGTTGAACCATCAAAACGCCTTTCCGATGCGGTACACTCCCCACGTTCAGGATGGGAGCGGTCCGACCCCCGCCGGCAACCTCGAAGATCAAATCGAACGGCTGGCCTTGTGGGATGACCGCAGCGAAAAGCTGTTGCAGGTCAACCATCCCGATGTGGGGTGGATGTTCTACGACAAGGATGGAGACGGCCAGCCCGATCCCGGCCACGAGCGGGCCTTCCCGTTCATGGACGTGATGGAAATCCATCCCGTGGAACACGCCCTCGACCTGAAGCCAACCGTCACGCTGGCCGGAAACCGGCAATATCACAACACGGTGTTTCGGTGGTTGCAGTTGCTCAACCAGGGATTTCGCATTTACGGCGTGGTGAACACCGACGCCCATTACAACTTTCATGGTTCCGGGGCGCTGCGCAACTGGATTCAATCTCCCACCGACGAGCCCCGCGAAATCCGTTACATGGACATGGTGCATGCCGCGGAACAAGGCCGGCTGGTGATGTCCAACGGCCCGTTCCTCGAGGTGTGGGCGCGGGAAGTCGGCCAGACGAAACAGGTGACGGCCGGAGAGGATCTTTCGGCTCCCACGGGCCGGGTGGCGCTGCATGTCCGCGTGCAATGCCCCAACTGGTTCGATGTCGATCGCGTGCAGGTGCTGGTCAACGGCCGGGCTCGCCCCGAATGGACGTTCACCCGCGAGAAACATCCCGACGCGTTCCGTTCCACGGTCGTCAAATTCGAGCGGACGCTGGAACTGTCGCTCGAACGGGATGCGCATCTGGTGGTGATCACCGGCCATCCCGGCCTGAGTCTCGCGCGCGTGTTCGGACCGGTGGAAGGCAATATACCGCCCGCGGCAATCACCAATCCCATCTTCGTTGATGTCGACGGCCAGGGATTTCACCCGAATCGAGACACCCTCGACGCCCCCTTGCCGGTGAAATTCGGCGTCGGCGGCTGAAACGCTTGGGGAGTGATCGCCAGGCCTAATGCGCTCCGCTGCCGCGCAAGACCACGCCGATCGTACGCCACAGAATCTTCAGATCGTTCCACAGACAGCAGTTTTGCAGATACAACAGATCGAAATTCACCTTGCGGCGGACACTGTTGAGGTCGGTGTCGTAGCCATTCAGAATTTGCGCCAATCCCGTCAGGCCTGGCTTGAGCCCCAGACGGTTGAGATAGTTGGGGATTTCCGCCGCCAACTTCTCGCAGAACTCGGGACGCTCCGGACGCGGTCCCACCAACGACATTTCGCCCCGTAGCACGTTCCATAATTGCGGCAGTTCATCGAGCCGGGTGCGGCGGAGAAACCGGCCGATGGGTGTCACGCGGGGATCCCCTTTCACCGCCAATTGCGCTCCCTGGGCTTCCGCATCCACCCGCATCGTGCGGAACTTGTAGAGGACGAACGGCTTGCCGAACGAGGCATTCCGGCGGCGGTCGCGCCCCGGTTGGCGGCGCTCGCGACCATCCGGTGGACCAAGCTGCCGTTGCCGACGGTCGCGGCGCTGTTCCCGCAGGTTCAATCCCACCCGCACCTGGCTATAGATGATGGGACCAGGCGACGTGAGTTTGACGGCCACCGCCACCAGCAGCATCACCGGCCACAGCACGAGCAGCAAGAGGATCGCCCCGACGATGTCCATCGCCCGCTTGAGCGCGACCGTCCCCGGTCCCAACGACCGCACGTTCCGCCGCGGTCGTTGCAATTTCAATTGAGTCAACCACTCCGGCGGCGGCAGACTGTCGTCGGCGATGTACTGGTCGTACAGGTCCGCCAGCCCGGCGTCCGACCGTTCCACCGGCTCGATCACCACCGTGCTCATGGCCAGCATCACGAACCTCGGCGATCACCTGCCCACCCTAGGGCAAAACCAGCCGCCGCGCGGCGTTCGCCCAAGGGTCCGTAAGTGAGCCTAGTTCACAAGCCGGTCCACGTGGGGGGCTTAAACGCCCGCACAGTGACACGTCGCCGCGGGAAGGTGCGGCGGGGAGCGATCGTGCCGCGATGACCGGGCGTGCCGGACATTCCGCCCTGCACGAATCTGCTGGCGATGGGCCTGTGCTGGCGATGGGCCTGTGCTCTGCCTACCGCGGTCGCGCGGGGTAACCGGCGGGAACGATTGGCTCTCCCTCGGTCAGCGGCAAGCGGAGCGGAGCAATGAGTGTGTCCACGGGCATCGGCTCCTGTCCCCGCACGGTCCGTTGGCGGGCGGACTGATGCACGTCCCGTGCCAATTGCAGGAACGCCGCCTTTTGCGCGTCGCTGGCGTCCATCCGCTCGGTGAGGGCGGCAACCCAGTCGGGCTGCCGCGTCATGGCCTGCGACATCAGATGGGCATACAACGAAAGCTGCTTGAAGTTCCGATCGGCGATGGAATGACTGATCGGCGAGATCAACTTGGCGATCGTTTCCACCGTTTGCGACGGGAATTCCACGAACACATCGCCGACGCATTCCGCCTGCGTTGGTCCCCCCGCGTGTTCCACGAGCCGGGTCCGCAACCGCATGATGGAACGTGCCACCACCGGCCGGGCGAGCAGCGGACTTTTGAACGCCCCGTCGCAGTAGATCAATGTGTCGTCGTCGGTCGACCGCCAGACTTCAATCTGTCCCGCCGAACCATCCTTGGCATCCGCCTGGTAGATGTTGGGGGCCGTTTGTTTCAACTCGAAGCGGGAAATCTCCATCGCCCGCCAGGTGCTGACGGCCACGTCGGGGTGCTGCAACAGGTGATGGAACACCCGCGGTTCGACTTCAAACCGCAACGTCGGCAACCGACGAAACAGCCCCATATTCTGCAACACCCGCTCCGCCTTGCGGCGGGCCTCCGCAGGCAGTTCGGCGAGTGTCAATTCCGAGACCGCCTGTTTCCGAACCGCCGCCGTCGACACACCCGGCCGCACCACCGTTAAGGAACGGTACAGCTTGGGGTCGAGTTCGAGGTCGTCGGCGGCGACAAGCACCGATTCACCCCCGGACGGCGCACCTGTCGCTGCCTCGGCGGCGACCGCCGCCACTGGCAGGATGGTCAGCCACAGCGCGCACGCCGCACAGGCCCGGCGGATGCCGGGCGCGATCCTTCGCTGTGCCATGTCGTTGACTTCCCCCCAAGAATTCCCCACCGTCGACAATCCCCACGGAATTGCCAGCGGCTCCCCCCGTTCGAGCCGACCGAAATGTGGCCCACCACATCGGCACATCGCGGCGGGATCCGCACGCGAGAGTCCCCCGGCGGGTTCCCCCGGCTCGCATCCGAAATCCCTTGATCCGCAAACTCGACCGTACCAGTAGAATCGGCAGGGTCGTTAGAATGGCCGCATCGGTTCCGCGGTCCGCGGCCGCAGATCAAGCCTCTCTCGGAGAGCTTGCCCGCATGGTCGACCCAGTTTACGCCGCCGCCCAAAAACTCGCCGAAACACTCCAACAGCGCCGTCGACGGATCGTCTTCGCGGAGAGTTGCACCGCGGGGCTGGTGTCGGCGACCTTGGCGCGAATTCCCGGCATTTCCGAGTGGCATTGCGGCTCGGCGGTGGTTTACCGGCTGGACACCAAGCACCGCTGGCTAGGGGTCTCCGAGGCCGAACTCCTGAACCCCGGACCGGTCAGCCGATGTGTCGCGGAAGCCATGGCCCGTGGCGTGTTGGAACGCACCCCCGAGGCGGATGTCTCGGTCGCGGTAACCGGACATTTAGGCCCCCAGGCCCCCCCCGATCAGGACGGACTCGTCTTCATCGCGGGGGCAACTCGCCGAACGTCGGTTGACCCCGACCAGCCGGTTGACCCCGACCAGCCGGTTGACCCCGACAAGCCGGTTGACCCCGACCAGCCGGTTGACTCCGACCAGCCGGGACCACTTCTCACAGCCCAGGAATTGCGTCTCTCGAATTCACCCGAGATTCCATACACTTTACGGGACAGCCGGCAACGCTGGGCCGCGGAAGCCGTCCTGCGAATGGCGGAACGGCTCGTGACTTCTTGCCGCTGAACGGCGACTGCCCCCCCGCAAGGTTCTTGCCTGCCGGGCGCGGTGGCGTCGCCCCCCCTTCGAGGACGAGCTGCCCGAGTGCCCCCCGGGAAAGGGAATCGCCCGCGTGCCCCTCGGAAGCGGAAACCAGCGCCCTCTCGATGGCGATCAACGGACCGTCCGCGCGCGCCAACTTCCGCTTGCCGCGGCTGGGTTCGTCACTTTAGAGGCGGGGTCGGAGTTGGGGGCGGCTTCCCCCCGTGGCGGAGGGAGGCGGCTGGGATCGGGCAAGGGTGCTGGCGGCAGGCCGCCTGGGCTTTCTTCCGCGGGCGGACTGGGCATCAAAAGTTCGGGGTTGAGGATGCTCGGCTCGGTTTCCGAGGGGAGCGACGATTCGGCCCGCCGGGTTGACGGTGTTGCCCGATACAGCGCATCCCCTGGATACCAATAGGGATAGCTCGGTGGATAGAGCCAGCACGCATCGTACCGCTGCCAGGTGCCCAAGAAGCACCGGCTGGGCGCGAGGGTGCGGTTGATGGGGCCGCACCAATCGGGTTGACCGGCCCGAGAAATATCCCAACGGGGGTCGTATTCCCGGTCAAATACCACATCGATGTCGGTCAAATCGTCGAGTGCATTTCCGTACAGATCGAAACCCGGAACGACGCGACAACCCACTAGCAGCAACAGACACAAACCCTTTGCTGCAATCCACTTGCTCCGTGCCATGGCCACTCCCCCCGTTCCGGCGACGGCTTGCTGGAGGGGGCATCGGCTGGCGCACGGAAGCGACTTGACCGATTATTCCCGGAATGCCGAATCCGCCAAGGAAACAGCCAACGGAACCATGTTCGAGGACCCGTCTTGCCGGAACATTGGCTCGTCAGGGCTATCGAAGGCTGCCCATCCCCGCTGTGACGAACGTTGTGCGGTCGCCGGGCGCGCGTCATAACGCGTCTTCCCTACTCTGGATCTCTGGACTCCAAGCATCCACGCGGCTTGAAATGTGCCAGCCGAGTCACCCGAGCCATTACCACGGGACACTGCTGGTTTGACGCTGTTACCGGCTCCCGTTACGATTCACCCTTCCTCGGATGCGAGTCGAGTTCGGGTTGTCGCGCGCAGGAGTTGGCGAACGTGTCAGAGATTGTGGTGAAGGATTTTCTCGACGCCGGAATTCATTACGGCCATCGGACGAGCCGCTGGAATCCCAAAATGCGGCCGTACATCTATGGTCGTCGCAACCTCATTCACATCATCGACATCAAGGAAACCATCCGCGGCCTGCTGCGGGCCAAGCGCTACCTGCAAAAGGTGGCCTCGCAGGGCAGCCTGATTCTGTTCGTGGGGACCAAAAAACAGGCTTCCGACGCCGTGCGGGAAGCGGCCACGGCGTGTGGCATGCCCTATGTGGACTATCGCTGGCTAGGCGGACTGTTCACCAACTTCCGCACCGTCCGCAGCCGCCTGAAGCGCTTGGAAGAACTCGACGGGGTGTTCACCAGCGGGGAAATCAACACCTACTCCAAGAAGCGGCAATCCGCCTTGATTCGCGAGCACCGCAAGATGCAGCGGAACCTGAACGGGCTGCGGCAACTGAACCGCCTGCCCGAGGCGGTCGTGGTGATTGATCCCCGCAAGGAGCACAATTGCGTCCACGAGGCCCGCCTCGTGGGCATCAAGGTCGTGGCGCTGCTCGACACCGATTGCGATCCCGATCTGGTCGATCTGCCCATTCCCGGCAACGACGACAGCATTCGCTCGATTCAATTGGTGTTGCAGCACCTCACGGCGGCCGTCAACGAAGGCAAAGGGGCGTTGCCCAAGGAAGTCGCGGAACCGACTCCCGAGGAACAATGCAAGCCGATCCCCTCGCTCTAGACAGTTTGCGGAAATCGCTGGGGATGGCGGATCCACGTCCGACGATGCACGGAAGCCCCGACGCCATCCTGACAGCCGGTATTCATGGCTTCGAAGTTTCGCCGAACTGTGCATCCGCCGTGGTTCCGGCTGTGGCAGGCCGCGGGGGAAAGCCGCGGCTGCTCTCCAGCACCAAGGCAGAGGTTGCGGACGCAGGTCGGCAGCAAGCAGACAATCCGGCGTCGATGGAACGATGCGGCGTCGCACCATCCGGGCGACGTCGCGGCTCGGCCGTTCCCTCAGCGCGACATCCGTGCGATCCGTCTTTTGAGGAGTTGAATCATGGCCGACATCTCGGCGCAAGCCGTCAAGGCCCTGCGCGACAAAACCAATCTCCCCTTGATGGATGTCAAGAAAGCCTTGATCGAAGCCAATGGGGATGAAGCCCGCGCCATTGAAATCCTGCGCGAAGCCTACAAGAAAATCTCCATCAAGCGGGCTGAAAACGTCACCAGCGAAGGATTAGTGCGGGTGCTGATCGCACCGGATGGCTCGCGCGGCGCCATGATCGAACTGCAATGCGAATCGGCGCCGGTCGCCAAAGCGGAAGACTTCGTCTTCCTCGCCGACCAGTGCGTCCAGCAATTGCTGAACGGTCCGGGAGCCGACACCCCCGAGGCGCTCCTCGCCCAACCGGCCCCCGCCCGGCCCGGCATGACGTTGCAGCAGGTCCTGGAAGACGTGGTCAACAAGATCCGCGAAAAAATCGTGCTGGCCCGTGTGTTGCGAGTCGAAGGACCCGTCGGCGGCTATGCCCATCATGACGGGCGGATCGGCGTGCTGTTCCGCGCCGAGGGGGCCAACAAAACGGCACCCGTGCTGCGCGACGTGGCCATGCACGTGGCGTCCATGAAACCCGTGGCGACTTATCCCGAAGAACTCGATGCCGAGATGGTCGCCAAGGCGCGGACCCGATTCGCCGAGGAAGCCGCCGCGAGCGGCAAGCCGGCGAACATCATCGAAAAAATCGTCGACGGCCGCATGAAGACGTTTTATGAGGAGCAAGGCGTGCTCACATTCCAGAAGTTTGTCAAGGAAGAGAGCAAAACCGTCAACCAGGCACTGGCCGAGCACGGTTTGAAGGCGGTCGGCTTCACGCGGTGGGTGCTGGGGAACTGAATTCCGCGCGCGACGCCTTGCGCCACGAGTCGGGGGCCGCGAGCATGCGCGGCGCGTCTGTGCGACGGCGGCCCCTTCCCGCGGAAACGAGGCACCGGCCTCACTAGGTGCGGATCGACGGAGACCCGCCGCAGTCCCTTTTCGGCATTGCTTCTGCCGTGAAAATTGCCCTCGGCCCGCATGGATCCCCCCTGCCTCGGCCGTGCGGTTTCCGCGCCGCCTGAATGACTCCCGGTTTGGACCGCTTACCTTCCGGTTCGAAGGATTGCCGGCATGTCCGATTCCCCTGCCCCACGCTATCGCCGGGTCGTCCTCAAACTCAGCGGCGAAAGTTTCGCCCGTCCGGGTGAAACCGGGATCAGTCTTTCCGAGCTGGCGGTGATCGGCCAGCAGATCCAGCGGGTGACGGAGTCTGGCGTGCAATTGGCCATCGTCTGCGGCGGAGGCAACATCTTGCGCGGGAAATCGTTTTCGGAGGTCAATTCGATGATCGTCCCGTCGACCGCGCATTACATGGGCATGCTGGCCACGGTGATCAACGCGCTCGCCTTGCAGGACTCGCTGGAGAGCCTGGGCATTCCCACCCGCGTGCAAAGCGCCATCCGCATGGAAGGGGTCGCCGAGCCGTTTATTCGCCGCCGTTGCATCCGCCATCTGGAAAAGGGACGCGTGGTGATTCTAGCCGCCGGTACCGGAAGCCCCTTCGTGACCACCGATACGGCGGCCGCCTTGCGGGCCCGAGAGTTGGACGCCGAATTGCTCGTGAAAGCCACCCGCGTCGATGGCGTCTTTTCGGACGACCCGCTGAAAAATCCCCATGCCGTCCGCTACTCCGAAATCTCCTTCCAGGACGTGCTCCGTCAGAATCTGGCCGTCATGGACGCCACGGCGATTCACCACTGCATGGAACACAACATTCCCATCGTGGTGCTTAACTACCAGAAGCCCGGCAACATCGAGCGGGCCATTGCGGGTGAGCGGCTGGGCACGCGGATCGGCCCTTCGTGAGGCGCGAACGCTCCCGGCCACGCGGGTGTCCGGCTCTCCTTGCCTCATCGCGTCGCCTCATCGGGGCACAATCCCGCTTGGATGCCCTAGCGGCCTCCGTTGCCGTTTTGTAAGTAGCCCAGGTCCTTTCTCCGCCGGCCCGTTCGCCACCGTGGAGTTTCGCCCGGCTCGTTGGCGGCGCGGGGAGCCGAGCAGTTCGCAAGGATGCGTCCTCTCAGCGGTTGCGACGCGGCCGCCGAGATTGCCGGGAGCACCTGGAAATGTCGTCCCCCCTTGTCAGGAGTCGACGGCGGACTATACTCTCAGGGAAAATCATTGCTCGCGCTAACGAATTTGCTCCATGCCAGCCAATTACGATTTCGAAGAGAGCATCGGGTATTGGCTGACGCTGGCCACGCAGGCGCTGCATCGACGGGTGAGTCAACGCTTGGCGCCGCAAGGCATTACGTTCCGCCAGGCGCAGGTGATCGGCTGGTTGGTCCTGGAAGGGGAATTGTCTCAGGCCGAACTCGTGCAGCGGCTGATGATCGAACCTCCCACCTTGGTTCGTCTCCTGGACCGCATGGAAGCCGCCGGTTTGATCCGTCGTGAGGGAGATCCGCACGATCGTCGACGGCGGATCGTCCGCCTCACCGAGCAATCCACGCCGGTCTGGGAACAGATCGCGAAGACCTTGCGGCAGGTGCGGCACATCGCCGTGCGCGACCTGTCGGCCGACGAGCTACACGATTTGAAACGACTGCTGCGGTTGGTGCTGGCCAATTTGGAAGAGGGGCCACCCCGCCGAAGAGCGGCCCGCACCACACCCTCCTCACCCTCCTCGGAAACACTGCCATGCGGCGATACGTTCTGAGCGCGATCTGCTGTGGCCTTGGAGCCTGTTGGGGCACGGTCACCTTTGCCCAAGTCGGCCCGTCCCCGGTTGTGGTGGCCCGGGTGCAACAGCAGGAAGTGGCGGGGGGCCAAACCTTCGTGGGAACGGTGGCGCCGGCACGCCGCAGTGCCGTGGGCAGCGCCGTGGAAGGCCGGGTCGTCGATTATCCCATCAACGTGGGGGACCGCGTGGCTCAGGGACAGCCGCTGTGCAAGCTGCTGACGGAAACGATCAACCTGCAAATCGCGGCGGCGGAAGCGGAACTGCGGTTGCGCGAGGAAGAGTTGCGGGAGTTGCAGAACGGCTCTCGCCCGGAAGAAATCGCCCAGGCACAAGCCAAGATGGAAGCGGCGGGGGCGCTCCGCGATTTCGCCTTGTCGCGCTTCCGCCGCTTCCAGCAACTTGCCGATCAGGGTCAAACCATCACGCAGGAGCAACTCGAGCAGGCGCGCTCCGCGGCGATTGAAGCCGAGCGGATGTACCTGGCCGAGCAGCAGACCCACAAAATGCTCCGCGATGGTCCGCGCGTGGAAAAGATCGCGCAGGCGCAAGCCCGCCGCGACGCCCAGGCCGAAACCGTGCAGCAGCTTAAGGATCAATTGCGCAAACACACGATGGTCGCGCCGTTCGATGGGTACGTCGTCGCGGAGAGAACCGAAGTGGGGGAATGGGTCGCGCGGGGACAGGTCGTCGCCGAAGTCGTGTATCTCGACGAAGTGGAAATCGAAGCCTCGGTGCTCGACGCTCAAATCGATGCGGTCCGCGTCGGCCAATCGGTACGGGTGGAAATCGCCGCGCTCCGGCAACCCTTATTCACGGGTGTGGTGGCCTCCATATCCCCCCAGGGAGATGTTAAGTCCCGCACATTTCCGGTGCGAATTCGCGTCGGTAACCAGATTCGGGAGGATGGTCCGGCGATCAAGGCCGGCATGATCGCGCGGGTAACGCTCCCCGTGGGACAGATCCACACGGCCCTGTTGGTGCCCAAGGACGCCATTGTGTTCGGCGGTCCGTCGCCGGTGGTGTATGTGGTGGGGCCGGCACCACCGGGAGGCGCCGGGGGGCCACCCGGTGCGGGAGGTCCCCCTCCCGGTGCCGGAGGGCCGCCCAGCGCGGTACGCCCCACAGGTGCAGGGGGGGCCCCAGGTGGGAGAGGGTCGGCAGGTGCCGGAGGGCCAGCGGGATCAAGCGAACCAGTCGCGTCACGGGGAGGCAATATTGGTCTTTCCCCGGCCGCGACGGGGAAGCCGGCCGCGGAAAAAACGGCCTCCCCTCCAGCCGAGCCTTCCGCTTCCCCACCGGAGGTGGTTCGTCCCGTGCCTGTCGTGCTGGGCAGCGCGGTCGGCAGCCTGGTGGAAATCACGGGAGAGGTGCAAGCGGGAGACCGGGTGGTGGTGCTGGGGAATGAACGATTGCGTCCCTTCGCACCGGTGATGGTGGTCCGCGAGCAGGAGTAAAAGCAGCCGAGCAGCCTGTCGCCGCGCGGGGGTGGTCATTCTGGACCAGCCGCGGGTCGGCCGTTGCAGTCTGCCAGCGACGCAGGCGGATGCTTGTGTCTTGGCCGGCGACATTCACGACCTTGGGCGCAACGATGTCCTGGCTGTAAGGTCTGCGTTGGCCCACGGGGGTCGAGCGAGGTCGAATATGTCTTTGGTAGCCAGGTTTGTCCGGAATCCGGTGAAAGTCTCGGTGGGAGTGTTGCTGGTGGCTCTGTTCGGAGTCATCGGCGCGCTGCAAATGCCGATGCAGCTCACACCCGAGGTGCAAATCCCCTCGCTCACCATCGAAACGCGCTGGCCCGGCGCCAGTCCGCAGGAAGTGGAACAGGAAATCATTCAGGAGCAGGAAGAACAACTCAAAAGCGTGGAAGGGGTCACCAAGCTGAGTTCGGAAAGCATGGACTCCCTGGGTCGGATCACGATGGAGTTCGCCATCGGCACCGATATGGACGAAGCCCTGCTGAAGGTGAATAGCCGGTTGCAGCAGGTGCCCCAGTATCCAGAAAACGCCGATCAGCCGGTGATCAGCACGTCCAATTCAGCGAACACTCCCATCGCGTGGTTCATTCTGAGCGCCCGGCTGCCCGATCCCGGCCAGATCGCCGCGTTTCAGGCGGAACATCCCGAATTGCGCGAGGCGTTGGAGCCGGTGCGGCGGTGCCACAATGCCGGTCTGGCCATGTTGCGGCTGCGCGAGCTGGCGAAAACGCATCCGGCGGTGCGGGCGTTGCTGCCGGCAGAGATCGACGTCACCAAATTGCGTCGCTTCGCCGAGGATTACATCGAATCCGCCTTCGAGCGCGTGCCGGGCGTGGCCAACTCCAACGTGATCGGCGGCCTGGAAGACGAATTGCAGGTGGTGGTGGACCCGGAGCAATTAGCCGCCCGGCAGTTGACGATCCTGGACGTCCGCAACGTGCTGCGAAATCAGAACCGCGACACGTCGGGCGGCGATTTCTGGGAAGGGAAACGCCGCTGGGTGGTCCGCACGCTAGGGCAATTCCGCTCCAAGGAGCAGGTCGCGAGCCAACTGCTGGCGGTGCGCGACGGAAAACCGGTCTACATCCGGGACGTGGCGACCGTGCGCGACGGCTTCAAAAAACCGGACGGATTGGTGCGCCGCTTCGGCGACTCCAGCATCGCCATCAACTGCCTGCGCGACAACAACGCCAACGTGCTGGAAGTGATGGCCGGCTTGCGCGCCGTCAACAAGAAACTGAACGAAGGGCTGCTGGCCCAGCGCGGATTGCAGTTGATTCAGGTGTACGACGAAACGGAATACATCTACTCGGCAATCAGCCTGGTGCGGGAAAACATCTTCCTCGGCGGCGCCCTGACGATGACGGTGTTGATGGCGTTTCTGCACCTCAACCGCAGGACGCTGGTCATCGCCCCGCTGATTCTGGGTTTGGGGCTGGCGTCGGTGTATGTTTCGCCATGGTTTTTCCCCGTCTGCCTGGCCGTGATCGTCGGCGCTGGCTTCTGGTATGCCCGCGGCGCCCTGGTGATCGGGCTGGCGATTCCCGCCAGCATCGTGGGCACGTTCCTGATTCTGTCGCTCTTGGGACGCACGCTGAATGTGATCAGCCTGGCGGGACTGGCCTTCGCGGTGGGCATGCTGGTGGATAACGCCGTAGTCATCCTGGAAAACATCTACTCCCGCTATCAGAACGGCGAGGATGCGTTCACGGCAACGGTGCTGGGTACCGAGGAAGTGTGGGGGGCCGTGGTGTCCTCGACGCTGACCACCGTGGCCGTGTTTGTGCCGGTCCTGTTCGTGCAGGAAGAAGCCGGCCAGTTGTTCCGCGACATTGCCCTGGCGATCAGCGCGGCGGTGGGGCTGTCGTTGATCGTGTCGGTGGTGATCGTGCCCACCGCGGCCACGCGCATCATTCGCCGCGGCCGGGCCGCACCGCTGACCGAAGCGCCCCGCGGCCTGGCCCGCGTCCTGGCACACCTGGGAGACCGCTTCATCGGCGCGGTGACGTGGATCAACCGGGGCATTCAGCGGCATTGGACCACCCAGTTGTTGACGGTGGCGGTGTTCGTCGCGGGTTGCGCGGGCCTGGCCTATGTGTTCTGGCCGCAAGTGGAGTATTTGCCGAACGGCAACCGCAACCTGGTGTTCGGCATTTTGTTGCCTCCGCCAGGATACAACCTCGATGAATTGACGCGGATGGGGCAGTTTGCCGAGGACGAACTGCGGCCCTATTGGGACATCGACGCCGAGGAAATCCGGCGGCAAGCCGCGTCGATCACCGTTTGGGACCGAGTCCGCTACCTGCTGACGGGAGCCGAAACGCCGGCGATGAAGCTGGTCAAGCGCCCGGCGATTGGCGACTTTTTCTTCGTGGCCCGCGGCCGGCAAGTGTTCATCGGCGTGCGCTCGCTCGATCCCACCCGCGCGGCCGAGATGATTCCTTTGGTGCGGAGTTTGGGAGCCAGGCTGCCCGGCACGATCGCCGTGGCCTTCCAATCCAGCTTGTTCTCGCAGGGACTGGTCGCGGGGCGGACGATCGACATCGAAATCACCGGTCCCGATCTGCGGCGGCTGGTGCAATTGGGGGTGCGGATCCTGGCTGGCGATCCCCCCGATACGCCGGGCCGCTTGCCGTCCATCATGGAAGTGATCCCCAATGGGCAGGCGCGTCCGGTGCCCAGTCTGGACCTGTCCAGCCCCGAGGTCCACGTGACGCCGCGGTTATGGCAATCGGCAGAAATGGAGCTGAGCGCCTCGGAGCTGGGCTACACGGTGGACGCGCTGGTCGACGGAGCCTATGCCAGTGATTACTTCCTGGGGGCTGAAAAGATCGATCTGACGATCCGGGGGCGGGACGAGTTCGCGCAAAAGACGCAAGATATCGGCAGCTTGCCGGTGGCGGTGCGGAGCGGGCAGTTGGTGCCGCTCGCCGCCGTGGCCGACATCCAACTGGCCAGCGGTCCGGAACAGGTGAACCACCGGGAGCGGGAACGGGCGATTACCATCGCGGTGACGCCCCCGCCCGACATGTCGCTGGAAGACGCCCTCCAGCGGATTCAGGCCCAAGTGATCGCGCCGCTGGAGCGAGCCGGCGTATTGCAGGACGGCTATCGCATCACGTTGGCGGGAACCGCCGACAAGCTCAAGGAAACATGGTTGGCCTTGCGGTTCAACCTGCTGCTGGCCTTGTTGATCACGTATCTGCTGCTGGCGGCGCTGTATGAATCGTGGATTTATCCGTTCGTGATCATTTTCAGCGTCCCCTTGGGGGCGGTGGGCGGTCTGGTGGGGCTGAAGCTGTTGAATTGGTATCTCGTGCTTCTGGAACAGCCTCCGCAGTCGCTCGACGTCCTCACGATGCTGGGGTTTGTGATTCTGATCGGCACGGTGGTGAATAATGCCATTCTGGTCGTCGACCAGGCGCTGCAATTGATTCGGCAGGAAGGCTACGCGGCCAACGCGGCGATTGTGGAGGGTGTCCGCTCCCGCATCCGCCCCATGTTCATGACCACCATCACCACCGTGTTGGGATTGTTGCCGCTGGTGTTGTTCCCCGGCGCCGGCAGCGAGTTGTATCGGGGTTTGGGGAGCGTGGTGCTGTGCGGGTTGTCGCTGTCGACGTTGTTCACCCTGTTTTTGGTGCCGGCCGCGTTCACCCTTACCTGGAACCTCGAGCATTGGTTCCGGCGTTTGCTGTGGAGCCGCCCGGAACATGCGGACGAGTCGAATGGCCAGCCTTCCGGGGAGCGCGACGTCAAAATGGCTTTGGCCGCCAAACGCTGACGACCATCCGGTAATGACCAGGGGCTGACGACCAGGTGCTGGCTCCCGCGGGCGCGTGCCTCACCGCCGCGGGGGAGTCGTCGGCTCAATCCTCGCGCGACGTCCGGCGGGCGCGGTCCCGAAGTTCTTCCGAGGCCCGGCGGAGCAAGCGTTTTTCGGCGGAGGTCAACGATTGCAAGCCGCCGGCATGCACCTTCGCCAGCAGGAAATCGAGCTGCTGTTCCAGTTCCGCCCGCCGCCGCGCCTCACGCGCGAGCCGTTCCTCGCGCCGCCGCTGCTTCCACTGATCGAACCAGCCCACGGGGCGTTCGCTGCGGTGCGAGCGTTCGAGACTGGTGTAGCCTTGGGAAAAGTCGTAACCGAGAAAACTCTCGTCATAAGCCTCGCCGCTGCTGCCGGGCAGACTCAGGGCCAGGTTGAGCAGCAGCAGAATCGCCCCCAAGGCCAAGACCCACAACCACCCAAACCCCAAGCCACACACGAACAGCAACATCCCCACCGCGTTGCCAAGCAGTTGCGACACGCGAAAGACCACCTCGCCGGGATAATGCACCGAAAGGAGCACCTGCACGAGTTGGCCGCCGTCGAGCGGGAAAACTGGCAGCAAATTCAACAGCAGCAACACCCAGTTCACGCAAAACCCGAGTAACAGCAGGTCGTGCCACCACCGCGCGGCGCTCCACTCCGCCACCGGCAATTGAAAGGGATTGAGCACTCCCCACAGCATTTCGGGGGCATAAAACCCGGGGAACATGAGCAAGCACAGCAGCAGGTTCACCAGCGGTCCGCCGAGAATGGTGGACACTTGCGATGCCCATCGCGGCGCCGGCTGCACCAGGGCCAGGCCTCCCAACGGCCACAACAACACTTCGTCGGCAAGCCCGCCGGTCCAGCGGGCCAAGGCGACATGGCCGAATTCGTGCAGCAAAATCGACAGAAAGAACAGCCCGGTCAGCAGCGTTCCCAGGTGCCAGCCAAACCGCAAGCCGAACACCACGCCCACCGCCAGGAACAGCACGCTCACCCGGACTTGCGTCCCGAACAGCCGTCCCACGGGGAACGACAAATACAGTGCGGGCAAACGGTCGGTCATGAGAGGTCCGCAGAGATGCCGCGGCCCATACCCGGGCCTGCGCGCGATTCTAACGCCCCCTTCTCGGGCTGGCAATTCCCTGCGTGTCGCGTTCTTTTCCCCGGCTTTCACACCCGCGAACGCGAATCGCCAGGAGTGCCGCGGCCTCCCTCGCCACCGGCCGTTACGCTGAGTTTTCCTGCCGGTCCACCTTCACCATCCCCCCACCCACTGGGCGCGGAAACCACATCCTCGCGGGAAGACCGCACCCCGTGCATCCAGTCCGACACACTCCCGGCTCCCCGTGTTCATCCGCTACAGTGCATCCACGGACTTGCGTCTCCGTTCCAGGGGGAGGAGGTCGCGGGGAGGGGCGTTTTTTTCTGAATGATGAATGACCCGTGATGACCGGGAAGGAAAACCATGTTCGCACGGAAACAACGGACGTGCGGCCGCGACTGCTGATCGTTGGCGCCAGCGCTCGGGCCGCCGCGTGGTCTGCCGTGCGGGCCGGGTGGTTTCCCGTGTGCGTCGATCGCTTCGGCGACGACGACCTGAAACAAGTCGCCGAAGTGCTGCCCGTGGACCCGCGGCAGTGCGCAGTGCCGACCCTCGCCCGCTCCGCCGCGGCGGCCCATCTCCTGCTGAGTGATCCCTACCCGTGGTGGACGGTCGACTGTCAACGGTTGTACGACGAACTTGAGCGCTCATGTGGTCCGCGGCTGGGATGTTCGCTGACGACCCGCTGGGCGTTGGCCCCCTGGCGGCTCGCCGAGCGTCTGCGCGCGATGCAATGCCCGGCCTTGGAAACACGGTTGGGTGCGGGGAACTGGCCTGAATGGGGTGACTCGCGCGGAGACCCGCTCGGCGACCTCCATGAAGCAGCGTGGTCGCCGATGGCCGGGAGCAAACAGCCGCCGGCCGACGGAACGTGGTTGCAGAAACCCCTGGCATCGGGAGGCGGCCGCCGCATCCGCTTCTGGACCGTCGCCACCCAACGGCAACCGTGGGACGAGCCATGTTACTTTCAACGGTACCAAACTGGCGAACCTTATGGCGCGGTGTTTTTGGCGGCTCGCGGCCGGGCGGAACTCGTGGGGATTTCGCAGCAGTTGATCGGCAGCCCCGAAGCCGCGCCGCCGTGGCCCTTCGGATACTGCGGTTCGATCGGCCCGGTGACCTTGCCTCCGGCGACAGTCGCCATCCTGCAACGCATCGCCGATGGCCTGGTGACCGGAGCGACCGGCCTGCGGGGGTTGTTCGGCATCGATTTCGTTTACGATGGCACAACCCCCTGGGTCACGGAAGTCAATCCGCGGTACACCGCCTCGTGCGAACTGCTGGAACTGGCGCTCCGCCGACCGTTGCTCGGCGAGCATTGGCGGGCTTGCCTGCCGGATCATCCGCCGCCACGCAGCGCGGACGTTCCACCGCGGTGCGGTCGTGCTCCAGCGGTTCTGGGCAAACTCATTGTGTATGCTCGCGACCCCGTGCTGGCACCCGATTTTGCACGGTTTTTGCAACCGCGGTCGGCATGGACGGTCCCCTACCTGGCAGACATCCCCGCCGCGGGCACCCGGTTCGGCCCTGGCCAACCGGTGTGCACCGTCTTCGCCTCAGCCGATGATCCCGACGCGTGCCGGAAAAAGCTGTTCCGCCGCGCGGAATGGCTGCGCTCGCGACTGCGGCCCGCTGAGCCGTGATGGGCGTTTACCCTGCCCGCGCGATGGGGGGCCGCGAACGGGAGTGGCGATGGTCGACCGCCGCGCGAGAGCGCGCCTGGCTGTGCAATCAGTTGGCACTGCGGCGAGTTGGTGCAGGGGGCGAGTTGGCACTGCGGCGCGTTGGTGCTGCCGCGAGTTGTGATGGCGGCGGGTGGTTGTGCGGCGAGTTTCGCGCCGCCGCGCCTGGCTGGCTTGGTGTCCCGCTGCGTCTGGCCGTTTTTCCGTTCGGCGGGCGCGCCGCGGGGAAAGTCGTTGCCGGCGTATTCAGGTGTACCGTGCGGGTGCCGCCAGTCGTTCTTGATCGTCATGGGGCAGTTGGGCTAAGATCACGCCGACTCCAGGGCCAGGTCACGTTGTCATTGTTTTCTCTTAAAGTGTGGGAGAGATGTCTCGAGCGACCGACGTCCGCATCAAATTCGCGGCGATCACGTTTGAACCGCTGTCCTATCGGACACCTATCAAATTCGGCGGTCGTGTGATTGAGAAGTCGTTTCTGGCCAACGTGACATTGACGGTCGAGTCGCGGGACGGCAAGAAACACGCCACGGGGTTCGGCAGCATGCCGATCGGCAACGTCTGGGCCTGGCCCTCGGCGACGGTCTCCGCCGATCAGGCCGAAACCGCCATGAAGCAGTTCGCCGAGGAAATCATCGAACTGGCCAGCGTTTGCCGCGAATACGGTCATCCCATCGACCTGAGCTATCACCTGTCCGCCGAGTACGACCACACCGCCAAAACCCTCTGCCAGAAACTGAAACTGGCCGAGCCGATGCCCGAACTGGCGCAGTTGGTGGCCGCCAGTCCGTTCGATGCCGCGCTCCACGATGCCTACGGTCGGTTGCACGGCATCAACAGCTACAACGCCCTGTCTTCGAAGTTCATGAACCACGACCTCGCCGAGTATCTCGACAAGCAATTTGCCGGCGAGTATCTCGACAAGTACACGCTCCGCGAGCCGAAGCCCCGTTTGCCGCTGTATCATCTCGTGGGGGCCCTCGATCCGCTGACCGATGCCGACGTCGCGAAGAAGATCAACGACGGCTTGCCGGAAACCCTGGCGCAGTGGATCCCTTATAACGGGCTGACACACCTCAAAATCAAGCTGGCGGGAGACGATTTCGCCTGGGACGTGCAGCGGGTGCTCGCGGTCGATCAAGTCGCCGCGGCGGCCCAACAGCAACGCGGCTGCGCGGCATGGCATTACTCGCTGGACTTCAACGAAAAGTGCCCCAACGTCGATTACGTGGTCGACTTTTTGCGGAAGCTGCAAAGCGACGCGCCGGCCGCGTTCGACCGCATCCAGTACATCGAACAGCCCACGCACCGCGACCTGGAAGCCCATCCCGAACACAAGATGCACCGGGCCGCGGAACTGAAGCCCGTGGTGATCGATGAGTCCCTGGTGGATTACGACTCGCTGCTGCTCAGCCGCGAGATGGGCTACACCGGAGTGGCCCTCAAGGCATGCAAGGGGCACACCGAATCGCTGCTGCTCGGCGCGGCCGCCCAGAAATTCGGACTGTTTCTGTGCGTGCAGGACCTGACCTGCCCCGGCTACTCGTTCCTGCATTCCGCGAGCCTCGCCGCGCGCATCCCCGGCATCGCCGCCATCGAGGGGAACGCGCGGCAGTATTGCCCCGGTCCGAACAAATCGTTCGCCCGGCGGTTTCCGGGCATGTTCGACATCAAGGATGGCACCGTCGAAACGGGCCTGCTCAAGGGAGAGGGGCTGGGGTTCTGAACGGCGGGGACGTCGCGCCGGCGCGCCGGTGCCGGCGGATGCCCCTCGGCGCCGAACAACCGGGCCGAACAACCGGGCCGAAGAACCGCGGCGCACGGTAGCGGCGCACGGCAGCGGCGCACAGCGGGGCACTCGCCCGTCCGTCAGTCACGAACTGAGCGCTTCGGCAACGTCGGTGCGGTAGGCGGTCATTCCGGGCAGCACGCCCGCCAGCCAGCTCAAAACCAGCAGCGCGGGCAGCAACCATACCTCCACGGGTTCAAAGGCCCAGGGGTCGACGATGATGCCCGAATACGCTTCCACCACGGGAGCCGCCACGAACACCAGGCCGTGCCCCATCAGCAGCCCCAACAATCCGCCGCCCAGGCACAAGATCATCGACTCCGACAGAATGATCGCGAACACGGTCTGCCGACGGGCGCCCAGCGCCCGCATGATGGCGATCTCCCGTTTGCGGGCGGCCATCGAGTTGTAAATGCTCACGAAAATCCCGATTCCCGAGACGGCAATGATCAGCCCGGTCAGCACGAGCAGCATCAACTTCACGCCGCCGAGCACGTCCTCCATCAGTTGCCGCATGGGCACAATGGGATTCACGGCCTGCGCTTGCAGCCCCTTTTTCAGTTCGCCTTCGATCAGCCGGGCCACAATCGGCGACTTGGTGCGCACCAGGATCGAGGTCACTTCTTTCTGAATGTCGGGGATATCGTGGAAGTGGTCGTGATCGTGAGCGCCGTGAGAGTGCGTGTGGCCATACTTCTTTTCCAGGCGACGGACCTCGGCGGCCAATTCTTCCGGCGACAGGGGGGGTTCCTCGAAAAACTGGCGTTCGCGGACGATGGCCTCGGCGAACGGCTTGTCGTGCCCGCTGACCTGGTAAAAGCCATCCAGATGCACGAAGACCGATTTGTCGTTGGGCGTGCCGGTCGGCGCGAGCAACCCCACCACGGTGAACTCCTCATCGTGCACATGCCCTTCGCCGCCCCCGTGAATCATGCGGAACTTCGACCCGATGTCCCACCCATTCACCTGCGCGACGCGGGAGCCGATCAGGGCGTCGAACGGTTTGGAGAGGGACCGGCCCTTGATGCGGAATTCGCGTCCGGGGGCGTAACTCAGCAGAAAGTAGCGGGGAATGGTGCCCACAATGGGGAAGTTGCCCTGTTCGGTGGTATCGCCGATGGCGACCGGAATCGCCTCCGTCACGCCGGGCCGGGCGGCAAATTCGCGGTAATACCGATAGGGCAGGTTCTCAATGGGCGGACTGGTGTGGTACACGGTGGACAACACCAACTGCAAGGGGCTTCCCTTGGGGCCGACGATCAAATCGTACCCGATCGACCGCTGACTGAAGGTCGATTCCAGGATGGCGTAAATCACCAGCACGGCGACCATCAGCATCACGCCGAGGGCCACGCTGAAGCTGGTCAAAGCCGACGACAGCGCCCGCTGCCGCAACCCTTTCAGCGCAATCGTCGCCACATTCATCCACACCGTCCTTCACACGAGGCTTTGTCAGTTCGCCGGGACTGCGGGCGGGCCGGCAACTGGTGGTCGCCCGGTCAGTTGATTGACGGCCGGTTGAATTCCGCCAGCCGTTCCACGCGCTCGAATTGCCGGGCGACCTCGGGCGAGTGGGTGACCAGCAGCAGCGCCACGGAGTGTTCCCGACAGGAATCGCGCAACAACTGCAACACGGCTTGTTGATTGGCCACGTCCACGCTGGCCGTCGGTTCATCCGCCAGCAACAACACCGGCGTGTTCGCCAGCGCCCTTGCCACGGAGACGCGCTGCTGCTCTCCCACCGAAAGCTGCGCCGGACGATGGTGCATCCGCTGCTTCAACCCCACGCGGTCGAGCAGGGCCATGGCCTTCTGCCGGTCGGCCCGCTGGCCCGAAAAACTCATGCCCAGCAGCACGTTCTCCAGCGCCGTGAACGCCGGGAGCAGATGAAACGTCTGAAACACGTAGCCAATCCGATCGGCGCGAAAACGGTCGCGGGCCGGCTCCGGCAAGCGGCAAATGTCCACGCCGCCGATCAGCACCTGACCCGCGTCGGGTGCGGTGATCCCCGCCACCACATTCAGCAGCGTGGTTTTGCCTCCACCACTCTCCCCCACCAACGCCACCTGTTCCCCTTGTTCCAGCCGAAACGAGGCGATTTCCAGCACGGTGAACAGCCGTCCGGTCGGTTCGCGATAAGTCTTGCGAACGTCTCGCAGTTCGAGCGACATCATCCTCCCCGTCTGTTAAACCGTCTGAACACGGGAGACCGAACCGTGCCAAGCCGGCGCAGCCAGGTGCCAAAACGCCATCCGGCGTCCGACCCGCATCCCCACCGCCACCGGTAGCATTGCCCGTCGCGCATCATCCCGAATCCCCCGCGCGGCGGCAACTCGCCTTATTTACGTCGATCCGTCACCGACCGTTGGAGAGTTCGCGGCCCGTCACGGAAAGCCGTCTGCCTGTCTTTCCTGTCCTGGAGATTCGTCATCAAATTCGTCATCAGATCCATCAGCAGGTTCGTCATCGGCCGAGGCGGACCACTCCGCGGCAGGCCAGCCTTGCTCGCCGACCAACTTCACGAAGCGACAATCGCACAACTTGCGGGTGACGGATTCCGCGCCGTGCCGCGTGAGCTGCAACAACTCCTGACCGCTTTCCGAGCCAACCGGAATCACCAGGCGCCCACCGTCGACCAATTGCCCCCACAATGCGGGGGGCACGCGGGGGGCGGCCGCCGTGACCAGAATGGCATCGTACGGCGCCGCCGCGGGCCATCCCAGCGTGCCATCCCCCTCGACAAAGTCGATGTTGTGGAACCCCAGCGCCTGGAGCGTGTGGCGCGCGGACCGCGACAATTCCGGCCAACGCTCCATCGTCACCACGCGGGCGGCAAGCTGCGCCAAAATCGCCGCCTGATAGCCGCTCCCCGTGCCGATCTCCAGCACCGTCTCGCGGCCGGTGAGTTGCGCCGCCTCGGTCATCAAGGCCACGATGTAGGGCTGACTGATGGTTTGTCCGCAGCCGATCCCCAGCGCCACGTCGAGGTAGGCCTCATCCCGCCGCGCCGGAGGAAGAAAACGATGCCGGGGCGTGCGGGCGATCGCCTCCAGCACGGCGGAATCACGAATGCCGTGCGCGGCGAGACGCTGAGCCAGATACTGCGCCTCGCCGCGCCAGTTGTCCCGCTGGTGGTCGTCCATGGCATTGCGCCGGAAGGAGAAGCTCACTGGACACGGCAGCCGACTTGCCACCGCGCCCGCCCCCCATCAAGCCGCACCTTGAAGGGTGAAATCCCCCGCCATAGCCTACCCGCCGGAGCGGGCGGGCGGAATTGTGACCCGGTGGAGTGGCCCTCCCCGATTCCCCCGACCAGTTCAACTGACCGGTTCGCCCGACCGGCGCCCCCTGCCCCCAGCCTCGAGCGCTCGCGGCGGCGCAGGGCCATTACGAGGGTGGCAGCAAGGCGGCTTCGGCGACGGCCAAGGCGGGCGCCATGCGGTCTTCCGCCGCCGACGGCGGCTCCATCACCGACATCTTGCGCCACGCCCCGCCCTGAAACCGAGCCAGGTAGACGAAGCCCAGCACCATCACGTACGCCGCGCAGAACGTCCAACTCCACAGCAGACTGGGTCCAGCCCATCTCCACACCAAGTACGTGGGCAGCACCAGGACCAGCCAGGCCCCCAGAAACGCCGCGATCATCGAAAACCGGGTATCCCCCGCCCCGCGAATCGCCGAGCCATACACAATGGCCATCGCATCGAAGAACGAATAGATCGCCACGAACCGCAGCAGCACCACGATGATCTCGTGGACCCGGCCGAAGTCCGGATCGCGGGCGCGGAACTCGTACAGGGCGATCAACGCATCCGGAACGCCCACGTACACGGCGGCAAAGGCCAGCATGTATCCGCCCGCGAGCACGAACCCCCGATGCGTCGACTGCACCGCCAATTCCGGCCGCCCCTCGCCAATCCGCTGCCCCACCAGCGTCGACACGGCAATTCCCACTCCCACCACCGGAATGAACGCCAGGGTATTCAGGTTGAAGGCGATGTTCGTCGCCTTCAATTCCGCGGGCCCCAACCAGCCGATCATCATCATGAAGGCCGTGAATCCGCCGACATCGATCAACATTTGCACGCCGCTCGGGCCGCCGAACTTCATCAGGTCCCACCACAGCACACGGTCGAACCGCCACGCCGTGGCAAAGGGAAACCGGGCGGCAATCCCGCGGCGGGCGATCAGCCCCGCGAAGATCACCGTCGCCAGCGCTGCGCCGAATACGTCGGTCATGGCCGCGCCGGCGATGCCCCACTCCGGCACCGGCCCCGCGCCGAAGATGAACACGTAATCCAAGACGGCATTGATCGCCACGCACACCACATTCACCCACAACACCGTGCGGGTTTCCCCGCGGCCGCTGAAAAACGCGGATAACACCACATGCAGCAGCGTCGCGGGACTCCCCCAACACAGCCAGCGAAAGTAGATGGTCTCCTGCGCGGCGATGGCGGGCGGGTGCCCCACCACGGCGAAGATCTGCTCGGACCACGGCGCCAACAAAGTCAGCAGCAATCCGGCCGCGATCGCGAAATACACCCCCTGCCATACCGACGCCGCCACCCGTTCCGGCCGATCCGCTCCGTCGTATTGGGCCACAAACGTGTTGACGTAGGAACCCATCGCGAACGGCAGACTCAGGCACGTCCAGTACAACACCCCAGCCGGAAGCGCCGCTGCAATCGCATTCCCCGAGTACCACGTCAAATACACGCGGTCGATCACATGCATCAGCGACTGCGTGCCGGAACTGATCATGAGCGGCACCGCCACCCACAGCAGTTCGCGGTAACTCCCTGCTTCCGCGCCTCCCAAACCGGGTTGACGACTTGCAGCCGATTCCATGACGCCCCAAGTTCCTGAACCATGACCACCGCGATGCGACCACACCCGTTACGGAACCACACCCGCCACGGAACCACACCCGCGGCCGATAAACACCATCTGCCGCGAGGTGGACCGCACCGCGGCACTGCACCCACTATTTCGGGTGAACTGCCGGAAGACAAGCCGACGAACGAATTGGTTCGCGCCCCAGTTTTCGGCGCATTGGTTCGCGCTGTTGCGTTCGGTGTATTGGTTCCCGTCGAGGTCCCCGGCGGATTCGCTCGCGCTGCTGTCTTGAACGTCTCGGTTGGCACCGCGGTCTGAGGGGCGCAAGATCGGTATCGGTTCACACCGGATGAAGATCTGGCCGGCAACGGGGGCTCCAAACGTCCGCCACGAGGGACCGCGAGCTTGTCAGAGACTTGTCGCCGGTGTAGGGTCGACGCAGAGTCGGATCAACCATGAGTTCGCCGAAACCACGCACCGGAAGCACAAGTCGGCCGCGAGCGGCAGCCCGGCGGATCGCCCCGCGGAGCGCCACGGCCGCGGGGGTCGCCAGGACCGCGCGGCTCCTCATGGCGAGGCAGTGGATGGTGGCGGTCCTGCTGGCGGTCGGCGTGACGGTTCCCCTCGCCGCGCAGCTCCGGGTCGACCCCGACGAAAAACCTCTGCCCCCCGATACCCCGGCGTCGCTCGACGGGGGAGCAACCATCAACCCCGCCCTCCTCGAGTCCGTCCGCGACAACACCTTGGGACTCGAACCGCAAGACCGTCACGCCTACTTTTACATGCTGTGGCTGTGCCGAACGGTGGGCACCCCCGCCATTGCTCAGTTCGCCCACGAATTCCGCGAACAGCGACGGCTGGCCAACCCCCGTTACGCCAAATTGCCGGCACACGAGTTTCCCACATTTGTGGATGTGTTTCAGCATCCCCAAGCGTACCGCGGCCGGCCGGTGACACTCCGCGGCTACTTCCGGCGGTTGGTGAAGTACGAACCCGGCGAGAACGATCTGGGAATTCGCCATGTCTACGAAGGCTGGCTGTACACGCTCGATTCGCAATCCAATCCCGCGGTCGTCATCTTCACCAAGAAACCCGAGGGGTTGCCCATTGGCGGCGACCTCACCGAGGAAGTGCAATTTTCCGGTTATTTCCTCAAAATGTACGGGTACGCGGCCCAAGACACGACGCGGAAAGCCCCCCTGTTCATCGCCGGCGAAGTGCAATGGTTTCCGCATCCCCCCCCTGCTCAGCCCATCGTCGTGCCCCTCTGGTTGTACGCGGTGGCCCCGTTGGTCGCTGCCGCCCTCGCCTGGGGCCTTTGGCAGTGGAATCGGAAACGCATCTTGGCGCGTCGACTGCCGACCGTCCTCAACCCATCGGGCCGTGATTTCGATGCCTATCCGCCCGCGGAGTTCCTGGAGTCCAATGGCGATAACCATCAACCCCCCGCCGAACATCACCATTGACCCCCCTCCGGGCGGTCTTGTGCCCAGCCGGTCGCCGCGCTGATGTCCAACCTCACCCCCCTCCACCGTCCCGTGCGGCTCGCCGTGTTGATTTCCGGCGGAGGCACCACGCTGGCCAACCTGTTGACGCACATCGCCGCCGGCGAGTTGGACGCGGAGATCCCGTTGGTGATTGCCAGTCGGGCAGACTGCGGCGGCATTGACAAGGCCCGAGCGGCGGGGCTGAACTGCGTCGTGCTGACCCGGCGCGAGTTCCCGTCCGTCGAGGACTACAGCCGCTCCGTTTTCGAGCAGTGCCGGGCCGCGCGGGTCGATCTCGTGGTGCTGGCGGGCTTTCTGGTGCTGCTGAAGATTCCCCTCGATTTTCACCTGCGGGTGATGAACATTCATCCGTCATTGATCCCCGCATTTTGCGGCCGCGGCATGCACGGCCGGCTCGTGCACGAAGCGGTGTTGGCGCGGGGGTGCAAGGTCAGCGGCTGCACCGTGCATTTTGTGGACGACGAGTACGATCACGGCCCCATCATCTTGCAGCGCCCCGTGCCCGTGCTCGATGACGACACCCCCGAGAGCCTCGCGGCCCGCGTGTTCGAGCAGGAATGCCGCGCTTATCCCGAAGCCATTCGCCTGTTTGCCGCCGGCCAATTGAAAGTGAACGGGCTGCGAGTGCGCATCATCGAAGGGGGAGAAGTCCCCGCACCGCTGTAGACGGGCTTCGTGTCTATGCGGGCGTCGTGCCGCGGAACGGCGGCACAGCGCACGACCGGAAACCACGCGGTCTGCCAACGTCGCGGCGCGCTATTCGGGCCACTCTCCCGAAAAAACTTCGACCGCCGGTCCCGTCATGAACACGGGGCCGTCGACCGCCGGCCATTCCAATTCCAGATCGCCTCCGGGCAGGTGGGCGAGTGCCGTTCGCTCCAACCGTCCCGTGACCACCCCTGCCACCAGTGCCGCGCACGCCCCGGTTCCGCACGCCTGCGTTTCCCCGCTGCCACGCTCCCACACCCGCATGCGGAATTCGCGCGGGGAGAGCACTTGGATGAATTCGGCGTTGACCTTCTTGGGAAAGACCGGATGCACTTCCACCTGCGGCCCGATCCGCAACACCCAGTCGTCGCTCAGTTCCTCGACGAACGTCACGCAGTGCGGATTGCCCATCGACACACACGTCACAGACACGGTGCGGTCGCCCACGGCAAGAGGCACGTTCGCGGGAGGGGCGCCCTCCAGCGTGGTGGGAATCCGTGCCGCTTCCAGAATAGGAAGCCCCATGTTCACGCGGACGCGGGCGACCCGGCCATCGGCTCCGGGAAACACCTGCAACGTCAGCACCCCCCGTCCTGTTTCGATCCGCAATTCCGGCTTGCAAGCCAGGCCATGATCGTACACATACTTGGCGACGCACCGAATCCCGTTGCCGCACATCTCCGCTTCGCTGCCGTCGGCGTTGTACATGCGCATGCGGGCATCGGCCACTGCCGACGGCACGATGAGAATCAAGCCGTCACCGCCAATCCCCCGGTGTCGATCACTCACCCGGATGGCGAGTTCCGCCGGATTGGCTGGCAGTTGCTCCCGAAAGCCGTCGACGTACACGTAGTCGTTCCCGGCACCGTGCATCTTCGTGAACCGCATGCTGCTGATGTCCTCGGACAAATGTTTTCGCCGCAGCGTCCCCGCGGCCCATCTGGAATCGTTCACCCCGGAAACGCCGCGCGGCACCGGCGGACAGGGTTCCAGTCGTTCATTGTGCCGGTGGACCCTCGGCAACGCGACGGTACCACGATTCGGGAAAGGCATTCACCCGAAACTCACCGGCCAGCCGTGCCAGTTCCGACCGTCCCACGACCACGGTCGTCGCCCGCCGATCCGCTACCCGCCGATCCGTCGCCTGCCGATCCCATGACCACCGCTCAAACCGGGAGGTTCGGCGGGACCACACCACGGAGATGCCCTCCAGACCATACCGCTCCGCCAGCTCGAGCGCCGTTCCCACGCTGCTCCGCGGATGGGGATACGCCGGCACCCCCAACGCGGCGAGGGACCAGGCACCGATGCGATACTGCACCACGGCGTCCTCGGGGGCAAGAAACCAGGCATCGGGAACGGCCACATACGCCTGCAAGGCGGGGGGCAACCGCTCCCGTGCGGCCTGGTCGAGCCATACCGTCACACGGTCGAAGCGCGGCACATACACGGCCCAACCCAACCAGGCATCGCAATAGCCCCATGGCTCCGTCGACGGCCAAACCAACACCCCCGCCAGCAAGGCTCCCGCTAGCCGCCGGCGCCACACGGCCAGGGACGTATCCGCAAGCTCGGCAAACCACCGCGAACTCCACCGCCAACGGGGCCAGAACAACAGATAGTTCTGGCCGATGAACCACAGGTTCCACCACACCACTCCCAGCGAGTGCCCCTGACCGAACGGACCAAGCAGACCCAGCAGACAAACGTGCAGAAACCATGAGGCATACAACCCAGCGGTACGCCATGGTCGCCGCGCCAACAGGACGGCGACGGCAAGTTCCCCCGCCGGCAAAGACCACACCACACAATCCACGGCAACGTCCAGGAGCAGGCTGTGCCGCAGGGCCGCGTCCCATTTCGGGATCCACAATTGCACGGGCGCCATCACGAGGGGACGGATCAGGTCGCTGAATGCCGCGTCGCACTTCGACAGCGCGGACCACGCATAAATGCTGATCGTCAGCCAGCGTGCTCCGCCGACGAGCAACCGCCCCCCTCCCAGCGCTCCCATCGCGGTCAGCACGAACAACTGCCACGCCCAGGGTTGCAGCCGGTGCTGATCCGCGAGGAACAGCGCGGCCAAGCCGGTGGAAGCCATGCCCGCCGCGAATCGCCGGGGAGCAATCCCCAGCAGCGCCAGTCCGCACACCGTCAAAGCCAAAGCGCTCCAGTCCCACGCGGCGGGAGGCGCCCACCACCACAACGGGATTCGTGGAAACACCTGCTGCGGCGTCCATAACCGGCCGGTCGCCGCCAGCAACACCAGGCCACCCCAACCCAACCACCGCGCAACGCTGTCCGCCCGCGCCTCGGGCCGCGGCCGACCCTCGCCGAGATCCGGCACCGACCTCAGCGCGGCCGTCTGCTCCGCGCGGAGAACGCCGGCGGAATTACCCTCCGCAGCCATGATTTCCCATCATCTTCCCGCGCTCCGACCCGCACGCGCCGGGGGTTGCACATCCGCGCGCCGCACAGCGCCAGCGCGCCTCATCCTTAGCGCTGCGTATAATACTCAGCACCTCACACATCATATGCCATAAGGATATCGCCACCGCCGGATCGCGGCGGCCGGCAGCCGCGGATCTGCCGCCTCAGCGCGACGACAGCCCGACGATCAGCAACGCCGCCAGCAGGATCACGGCCACTAGCACAGTGATTTTGACCCAACTCCAGGGGCGTTCCCCCTGCACTTCGCCGGTGGCGGCGTTCATGGTGACGCGATACAGCTTGCCTTTGTAGCGATAGGCCATCAACCACACCGGCAGCAGAATGTGCTTGAACGTCACGGCCCGGTGGGACGTGTTCCAACTCGTCACCCGCTGCTCGTCGCCGCCGATCCGCCGCCTGATGTCCGCCACGATCGCCGCTTCCATCTGTCGTCGGGCCTCGGCAAAGCCCTCCTCCACCGGGACATCGTAAGTTCGCGAAAACAGCCCGGCCAGAAGCTGAGGCGTGTAGGGCTGGCATTTGCCCAGCGGCCAGGGTTCGAGGCGTTGCAGCAGCGCGAGCCGATCGTCCTTCAGCGCCAACACCAGCACATCGTCGAACACGCGCTGAAACGCCCCGGCACACGACGTCCACCGCGTCTTCCGCACGCGCTTGGTCTCCTTGCCATCCTGCACGGTGACCCAGTAATGATCGCCCCGCTCTCCGGTCCACCGGGTATATGTGATCGAGTCGAATGTATAATAAGGAAAGTAACAGCCGTGGAATTTGCCTTGGACGCCGTCCCGCTGGAAGTCGTTCGGCGCGAACCACAGCGACCGCACCCAGGCTCGCAGTTGAGCCGCCACGCGCTCCCTGGGGATCAAAAACGGCAGCACACCGTCCACGGGAATCCGCAGCGGCGCATCGTGCACCTGGTCCCGTTGCAGCGGCGAGGCGCAGTACGGGCAGGTGCGGCTGGTCAACGTGCCCTGAAACAACACGTTGGCTCCGCACGATTCGCAGCGAATTTCGTGCTCGCCGGCGGCTAACCGGGAGCCGTCCGCGCCCTGGGCCTTCAGTTGCCGCAACCGCGACAGGACCGCCTCGTAATCCTGCTCGACGATGGCGGCATCGGGGGGCAAGTCGATCGGCTGCCGGCCACCACAGTAGGGACAGGCCAACTGTTGTTGTCCGATATGAAACTCCAGGTCGGCGCCGCATTGCGGGCAGGGAAAAATCCGCCCCCGACCCGCATCAATGACTTCTCCCGCGGTCCCCGTGCGCCCCAGTGCGTCCGGCTCGAAAATCGGCTGTTCACTGTCCGTCATGGTGGCTTTCCCGAGAACCAGAGCGGGCAGGGTCCGATTCTACATACCAGCCGTTCCGATTCTACATACCGGCCGTATGAGGGCACAGCCCCAGAAACCGACTCAGGGCCAGCCAACGCGTGCGGAATACGGTCCCTGCCGACGGGTGGGCGGGGCGCGGCACCTCTCGCTGCGCTGATCGGCCGGCCTTCACGTGGCCAGTTCTTCGTCGCCGATCGCGCAGGCCACTCGCTGCCGCGATTCCGAGGCCTGATAAATGGCGTCCAGCAACTGCAACGTGGCGCTGGTGGAGCGGGGCGTGTTCCGGCAACTGCCGGCGCGCGTGCGGGCGGACGTGATCCATTCCTGGAGCAGCCGCAGCGTGCGCGCGCCGCCATAGCCGGGCGTGCGGTCGACCGGAAGAGTGAACGTTTCCTCCATCGCCAGGAACTGCGGCTGCGGCCCATGGATTTCCAGCACGCCCCCCGTGTTGGCCCGATTGGGAAACCAATGCACCCACCGCTCGCTGCCCCGCAATGTCCAGTGGCTTTCGCCGGTCCAGCGGGGCAACCAGTAGCCTCCCACAAACGTGGCCAGTCCGCCGCCGGACAGTTCGAGAATCGCCGCGCCGCCATCCTCGACGGCCACCTGACTGGCACCGAAATTTCCCACGCGGGCCGTCACCCCCACCACCTGCTGGCCCGTGACGTACAGCAGCAGGTTGAGCCAATGGCAGGCCAACCAATTGAAGAATCCGCGACCGCTGCGTTGCCGATCGAATAGATAATGCTCGGGACCGCGGCGGCGCACATCACTGGTGACAAAACTCATTTCGACGCTGATCAATTGGCCGAATCGCCCTTCGCGCACCATGGTCCGCAGGCGTTCGGCGGCCGGATCGTACCGCCACTGATAACCCGCCTGAAAGGGCACCCGCGATTGCTCGAGCGCCTGGCAAGCAACGGCGAAATCCGCCGCCGAGGCGGCTCCGGGCTTTTCGAGGAGCACCCCTTTGCCGGCGGCAGCGAGCCGGGCAACGGCGTGGGGAACTTCATCGTTCGGCAGGCAAACGATCGCGCCGTCGAACGCATTCCAGTCCAGCAGCGCGTCGACCGACTCAAACCGGGGCAGATGCGCCAGGCGCTCTTCGAGACTTGTCAACCGGCCGTCAAACGCCGGAACCAGAGCCACGAGGGAGATTTCGTCGGACAGCAGCGACAGGGATTCGCGCCAGCCGGCACCATGGGGATGATCAACCCCCAGAAAGGCCACGCGAAACATCGCCGAGACTCCCGCGATTCTCCGTTCCGCGGCCTCCCCCCGGTGAGGCACGCACCGGGTAATTCACTGAAGGCGCCGCCCGGATTCGAACCGGGGATGGCGGATTTGCAATCCGCTGCCTTAGCCACTTGGCTACGGCGCCAGAACACGCACACGGAATGATCGGCACATCCACTGGCACCGATTCAGTCGGTTTTTTTCAGTGGCCCCGTCGGTACTCCCTGTAAATCCCCTTCACTGGATCCGAGTCCCGTTCCTTCCACGGGGCATGGTAGGGCAAGCGATGGTAACGGTCAAGCAAACCACGGAAGCCTGGCCGACCAGGCAACCCGTAATGGCTGCTGGAGCGGAAGGTTACGTCCTCGAAAACAAGCCGGGCAGTTGCGGAGTGGAGCGAAAACTCGCAACCCGGTACGATGCCCGGTCGACGGCGCCAGCCTCACCAGCAACGGTGGGCTTGCCCGCCGGTCGGCAAAGCCCGACCCGTTGGGCTGAACCGTCCCGCGACGCGGCAGGTTCTGCTTGAACTTTCTCCACGCACGACACTGAACACAATCACACAGGCAGGCCGTGGCGGGGAGCCTTCCCTCTCCCCTCTCCTCGCGGCCGACGCTCAGCCTGTGAGCCACGCGAAGGAATGTGGGATGACGTCTGCCCCCGCGGCTGTGAAGAGTGAAACCGAGGCCGAACTGGTGGCCCGCGCGCAAACGGCGATCAGCCACTGTGCCTGGGAGGTGGGGGAGTGCGCAGCGCTGTGGACCCGGCGGTTTGCCCGCGGCCGAACCGACGCCGATTTTGCGCAACTGATCGGCCTGAGTCCCGATCAGGTCTATCAGCGCCGACGCGTGTGGGAGACGTTCAGCGACGTCTACCGCAGCTTCCCCGCGCTGAAGTGGTCCCACTTCTACGCGGCATTGACCTGGGACGACGCCGCCGAGTGTCTGCAATGGGCGCAGGACGCGGGAGCGACCGTCGCGGAGATGCGCGCCTGGCGGCGGGCGCAGCGCGGCGAGGACCTGTCCTGTCCGCAGGATGAGCCGCCGGAATGGATGGCCAGCGACGGCGTGCCGGTTCGCATTCCGCAAGACGTTACCGCCAGTTCCGGTGAGCTGGCCGCCCCCCGCGCGGGAGCAGAGCCGCCGGTCGTTCTGGGAGTCGCGCGCGCGGCCGAACCGGAGGCGAATTATGCTCCCTTTCGGGAGGGGGTCCTCACGCCTCCCAGCGACAGTCCCAAGGAACGCCCCGCTCCCACGACGGAACAGCTTGTGCGGCGGATGACCACGACCCTCGAGCGCTTTGCGGCCACGCTCGACGGCAACTTTCGCAAACAGTTCAAGGAGGTGCCCGAAGGGGAGCGCCGCCGCTTCCTCAAAGCCATCGAGCAACTGGCCGAGAAGGTGTCGGGCTGGAAGTGACTCGATCGCCGCGGAGTGGCGTCCCGCGGCCGATCGCGCGGCAAGAGGTCCGGCTGTTCGAGATCGCGTTTCGATCGGCACGGCAGCCTTCTTGGCCCACCGCACATGCTTGGATTCGCCGCGGGCGCGGCGCGCGGTCGCGGCTTGCTGGTGGGAACCGTGGCGGCCAGCGGTATAGAATGGCTTCCTGTTGCACCGTATGTTCGGCCAGGACCACGTTCAGGAGAGCGCATCGTGAGCGGAGTGGAACCTCCCGCGACCGTGGGACCCGTGCATGCTCCCCAAGATCCGAAGGGAGGCGCGGTCAATGCGTGGCTGGTGGCGGTGTTGCTCGTGGCCGTCGCCGCGGTGATGCTGCGGAATGCGGGCTTGTGGCCGTGGTATCCGGCGAGCTATCGACCGCGGGCCGTGCAACCGCGAGGCGACCTTGCCGCCGACGAACAATCGACCATCGAAATTTTTCGGACGGCGGCCCCGAGCGTGGTGCACATCACCAGCATGTCGTTGCAGCGCGACTGGCTGACGCGGAACCTGCTGCGGATTCCCGAGGGCACGGGCACCGGCTTCGTGTGGGACGAGGCGGGCCACATCGTTACCAATTACCACGTCGTCGCCGCGGGGAGTTCCTTCCAGGTCACGCTTTCCGACAACACCCGTTGGCGCGCCCGGATTGTCGGCGGCGAGCCGGAAAAAGACCTCGCCGTGCTCAAGATCGACGTCCCCCCGAACAAGCTGCGCCCCATTCCGCTGGGAACCTCCGCCGATCTGCAAGTGGGACAAAAAGTGTTCGCGATCGGCAATCCGTTCGGACTCGACCACACCCTGACCACGGGCGTGATCAGCGGGCTGGGACGGGAAATCCCGTCCCAAGGCGGCGGGACGATCGATGGCGTGATTCAGACCGATGCGGCGATCAATCCCGGCAACTCGGGCGGACCGCTGTTGGACAGCGCGGGGCGGTTGATCGGCGTCAACACGGCCATCTACAGCCCGTCGGGAGCGTATGCCGGCATCGGCTTCGCGGTGCCGGCCGATACCGTCAATGAAATCGTGCCACAATTGATCCAGTATGGCCGCGCCCAGCGGGCCGTGTTGGGTGTCGGCTTGTTCGAGGATGAAATGGCCCAGCGGGTGTTTGGCGTCGAGGAAGGAGCCGTGATCGCCAAGGTGTACAATCAGGAAGCGGCCTTCGAGGCCGGACTGCGGCCGCCGTATTGGGGCGAAGATGGCACCCTCCACTTCGATGTGATTACGGCCGTCGACGGCAAAGTCATTCGCCGCGCTCAGGACGTCGCCAAGGTGCTTGAAGGAAAAAAACCAGGCGAGACCGTGTCCGTCACGCTGCTGCGCGATGGTCAAGAGGTCACCGTATCGATTACGCTAATGCCGTTGAGGCAGCCGCTCCGTTGACGGCAGCCGCTGACTCGGCATCCCTTTTGATGAAATGCGTCCCATGTCCGACATGGCTTATCTCCAGCAGTTCCGCGACGGCAATGTCACCGTGCTGGAACTCAGCTCCAAATGCCGACTGCTGGAGGAAGTGCTGTTGGACGCCGTGGGGCAGGAGTTGATGCAGGCGGCACAAGCCGCCGTGCCTCCCATGGTGGTCATCGACTTGTCGCGCACCGAGTTTTTCGGCTCGGGATTCATCGAAGTGCTGTTTCGGGTGTGGAACCGCATCCAGCAAAAAGAGGGGGGCCAGCTCGCCTTGTGCGCGCTCCAACCCTATTGCCGCGAAGTGCTCGAAATCACCCACCTCGACAAGCTCTGGCCGCTGTATGAAACCCGCGCCGACGCCGTGGCGGCCTTGAACAAAAGCTGACCGGCCGCATCTCGACCGGCACCGCCGTGAAGACGGTCCCGCCCGCGCGAGCGCGGATCCACGTTGCGGCGGCGATTCGCGCTCCGTCGACCGTTGCCGTGATCACCCCGGCCGACGCGCCAGGCAAGGCCCCGCGGAACTGGGCCGAGCCGTCACCGGCTGATAGCCGCCGGACAATTTGGCTTGCCGGCCCGACAGCACGTCGCTGCTCGCGAGCATCCGGGTTCCGTCCGTTGGCTCCGAGCATTCACTTCGGCGTGGGACTGGTCCACCCGTCGGCTTCGTCCACTTCGAGTTCGTCACAGACCTTCAGCACGACTTCGTCGTCGTGCAGTTCCACGACGATGACGCATAGCGTCCCGATGCGCAGCACCTCCCCGACCTGCAATTCGATTTCACGACGCCACACGCCGACCCTCCTTGCTGCCGGTTGAGCGACCCTGTCCAACGGGCGGAAACTATAGCAACGGCTGACCATGGGAGCAAACACGACTTGGCGCGGCGCGGCCGCCACCGCCGACCTCGGCACGGGAGATGCCGCGCTGCCGTGTGCCCGCGGAAGCTCGGTTGTCCGGCGAACGCCCTGCTGTCTTGCCGCCGCCAGCGCCGTGCCGCGACCACGCTCAGGAATTTTCCGCCGCCGCGGCCAGCGCGGCTTGTTCGAACTCGGCGATGCGGTCCGCCAGTTGCTCGCGAATCTGCCGCAGTCGCTGTCCCTCCCGAATTTTCGCTCCCTGGATGTCGGTCACGTAGAACACGTCGACCACCTGATCGAAGTGCGTCGCGATCCGCGCTAGCGCCACCGACAGTTCCAATTCGAACAACGACCGGGTGATGCGGTACAGCAGTCCCGGCCGATCGTGGGCGAACACGTCGATGATCGTGTAGCGGTCGGAGGTTTCATTATCGATAACCACCCGCATCGGCAGGTTCGACACCGGCCCCTGGAGCACATGCGGTGCAAACCGCAGGCGGCTGCGGAATAGCGATTCCACGTCCAGTTCGCCCTGCAACACCCGGCGAATCGCCGTGGCCACCTCCTCGCGGCGAAACTCGGGCACCTCTCCCTCGTGGTCGTAATCGCGCACGCGATAGCTGTCGACGATCACCCCCTCCTGGCTGGAGCAGATTTGCGCGGAGAGAATTTCCATCCGCTTGGCCGACAGCACGCCGGTCAGCTTGTGAAAGCAACCCGAGGTGACGGCTTCGGACGTGATCACCCGGTATTCCACGGTCCCCGTTTCGGCGTCGTAATGCGAGGCGACGTGAATGTCGTGCGGCCGGCGGCAGGCGATCAACTCCAGATCGGCGGCAATCTGCGCTGGGGGTGTGGACAGCAAGTAGTGGATCGGAAACGGTGCCAACCGCCGCGCGACGTCGTCGGCGCCGGCCTCCGGCGAATGCATGTGCCGCAGCACCTCCCGCACCACTTGACGCCGCCGCGCCGACTCCTCGAACACGTCGCTTTGGCCGCTCAACCACATCATCGACCGATCATAGAAGGCCGCGAGCAGTTCCGCCTTCCATTCGTTCCACACGCCCGGCCCCACCGCGGTGATATCGGCGGCGGTCAGCACGTACAACAACCGCAGGGCGTCCGGGCTGCCCACTTCGTGGTTGAACCGCAACAGCACTTCGGGATCGTTGGTATCGCGGCGGAACGCCAAGGTGGCCATCAACAAGTGCTGGTGCACCAGAAACTCCAGCAAGTCCCGCTGATGTTCGGGCAATCCCAACCGCCGCGCCGTTTCGAGCGCCAACCGCCGCCCCACCTCGGAATGGTCTTCCTCGAACCCCTTGCCGGCATCGTGCAGCAGCAGCGCCAAATGCAACAGTTCCTTGTGCCGGATTTCCCGATAGGCTTGCCCCACCGGCCCGCGATCGGCCTCGAACCGTTCCGCCGCCTCGATCGTCCGCAGCGTGTGTTCATCCACCGTGTACGCGTGATACTGGTTGAATTGCAACAGGCAGCGGACATGCTTCAAACACGGCAGCACCACCTCCAGCACGCCGACTTCGTACAGCACGCGGAGGGCCGCCCCCAGCGTGCCCGGCCGCGCCAGGATCTGCAAAAACAACCGGCGGGCCTCGGGGGTCAGGTCCTGCCCGGCAAGTTGCCGGGCGTGCTGCTTCAGGCGATCGACCAGCTTGGGCGCGATCCGCACGCGATGCATCACCGCCGTCAGCGTCAGCCGCAACACTTCCTCGAGGGATGAGCAAACGCGCGACCGATGCCGCGGCACCACGTCGATTTGTCCGGCCCCAATCCGGTAAATGTCGTCGACGCGGAAGCTCATCAGGTAATTCACGACCGAGCGGATCCACGGCCGCGGCCGTTGCCGCTCCACAAACCGGCCCACGATGTCGGCCACGGCGGTGCTGTGCTCGAAATACTGCTGCATGAACCGTTCGACGGGGCGCAATCCCGCCGTTCCGGCAATACCCCGCCGCTCCGCCAGCCGCAATTGATCCTCCCGCGAAAGCACATCCTGAGCGCGTCCCGCCGCAAAGTGCAGATCGATCCGCACTCCGGTCAAAAACTCATATGCCAGCACCAGCCGCCGCGCCTCTTCCACCGACAGCGCTCCCTGGAGCTTGAGGGAATCGAAGTCGGCGACCCCCGCGCGGGCATAACCCACCCATCGCAACAAATGCAGATCGCGCAGGCCTCCCAGCGAACGCTTGACGTCCGGCTCCAACTGCTGCACCACCGCTCCGTGCGATTGCCGCTCTTTCTCGCGCTCGGCGATGCACTCCTCGATGAAGCTGCCGTTCCGGGCGCGAATCACCTGCCTGACAAAGGCGCGGCGGAGTTCTTCCGCCAAGGCTTCGGAACCGCACAAACAGCGGGCTTCCAGGAGCGCGGTCGCGAACTGGGAATCCTGCCGCGCCATGCGGATCGCGTCCGCGACCGTGCGGACACTGTGGCCGAGCTGCAAGCCGGCATCCCAGCAGTGCCGCACCATCGCCGCGACCGCTTCGGTGAAACCGGTCGGCTCCTGCGGTGCCTGCAAAAACAGCAAATCGATATCGGAATACGGCGCCAGATCGCCCCGGCCCGTGCCGCCAACCGCCAAGAGCGCGGCCCCGCGCGTCAACGCCGACCGATCTCCCCCCGCCCCTTGCAGGGCATCGCCGTACAACTCCCGGAGAAAGTCGTCCACCAATTGCGAGAGCAACCCGGCCACCTGCAAGCCCGTCGCCCCCTGCGCCCGGCGAGTTTGAGCCGCGGCGCGCAACTGCTGCACCCGCTCTCGCAACGCGGCGGTCGAGCGGAAAGGGGACAACGCAGCGGCCGATTCAGTCGTCATTTCCGGAGTTGGACCGTCGCTCAGGAGAACCGGGCGCGGGGGAGAAGGTGTTGGCCGCGCGGCAGCCCACCCGCGGCTTTTCCCCCCATGAAACACCAGCCGCGGCGGGCAACCATTCCACATCCGCCACGGTGGGTGAAGAATCTGCCTCGGTGGGTGCCGGTGTTCCCGCCGCTCAGATCGCCTCGGGACCGGTCTCCCCCGTGCGAATGCGGATCACGTCGGCCAGGTTGGTCACGAAGATCTTGCCATCGCCAATCTGACCGGTGCGGGCGATGTTGGTGATGGTCTGAATCGCCTTGGCAACGTCGCTGTCCGCGACGACCACTTCCAGCTTGACCTTGGGCAGAAAGTCCACGGTGTACTCGGCCCCCCGATAGGTTTCCTTATGACCGCGCTGCCGTCCAAAACCGCGCACCTCGCTGACCGTCATGCCTTGAATACCGGCTTGAGTGAGGGCGTTCTTGACATCCTCGAGCTTGTAATGCCGAATCACAGCTTCAATTTTCTTCATGTCAGCACACTCCATGAGCAGCCGCTCGGCTGCGAAGAAGGATTAGCAGCAGGCGCGGTGAGCCAATGACGAGTAACCCAACCGGCGGTCGCCGACCGCCCTTCCCGCGCCATTACAGGGCATCGGCACCAGATTCTCCCGTGCGAATCCGCACCATGTCTTCCAGGTTGGTGACGAAGATCTTGCCATCGCCAATCTGACCGGTGCGCGCCGACTTGAGAATCGTGTCGATCACGGACCGCGCCTGGTCGTCCGCGACGACCACTTCCAGCTTGACCTTGGGCAGAAAATCGACGGTGTATTCGGCCCCCCGGTACTGCTCCTTGTGCCCTTTCTGACGGCCGAAGCCGCGGACTTCGGTGACCGTCATGCCTTGCACCCCGGCCGCCGTGAGGGCGTCTTTGACTTCCTCGAGCTTGAAATGCCGAATGACGGCTTCGATCTTTTTCATACCTCGCGCCTTCCTCTAGGAATCCAAGCTGCCCGCCCACCCTGGCCGTAACGCGGATCCGACAGCTTCCGCACGAACCTTCCGCACGAACCACAATGATCGCCCACTATCCGCAAGACGCAACGTCTTCCGTCATCATCATCATAAAAAGATGTATCCTTCCTCGCCGTGCTCGTGGATGTCCAATCCTTGCAATTCACCGGCTTGAGACACCCGCAAGCCATACATGCCATCGATCACCTTCAATAATAGAACGGTCACCACCATCGACCAGGCCACGGCGGCACCCGCGGCAACCCCTTGGTGCACCACTTGCGCCACGTTGCCGTGCAGCAAGCCCGTCTTCTCGGCGGCGCCGCTGGCGTGCGGCGACGCGAACACGCCGGTCAACAACGTCCCCACCGCGCCTCCCACGCCATGCACGCCGAAGGCGTCCAACGTGTCATCATACCCGAACTGGTTCTTGACGGTCGTCGAGGCATAAAAACACAGCAGCCCGCCCGCGGCTCCAATCAGCAGCCCCGCCAGCGGCGGGCACGTGCCGCAGGCGGGCGTCACCGCCACCAGCCCGGCCACGCAGCCGGAGCACCCGCCCAGAATGCTCGGTTTGCCGCGCAGCACCCACTCGCTCCCGGCCCACGCCAGGCCTCCCGCCGCTGCCGCCAACTGTGTCGCCGCGAAGGCATTCACCGCTTGATAGGAGACGCCTCCCGCATTCCCCGCATTGAAGCCAAACCACCCTACCCATAACAACGCCGTGCCGAGAAAAGTGTACGTCAAATTGTGCGGCGGCATTGGTTCCTGGCGATACCCGAGGCGGCGTCCCACCAGCACCGCGCACACCAAAGCGGAAAACCCCGCCGTCACGTGGACCACGGTGCCGCCCGCGAAATCGTAGGCTGCCAGCACCGCTCGCGGATTGATTTCCGAACACCAACCCCGCGCCGACCATACCCAGTGCGCCACGGGACAATACACCAGCACGCTCCAACTCGCGGTGAACAACAGCATCGCGCTGAACTTCATCCGCTCGGCAAAGGCACCGCACAACAGCGCCGGCGTAATGATGAAGAACATCATTTGATACACGCAATGCAACAGCCGCGGCACCGTGCCCTCCCGCGGAATGATCCATCGACCATCTCGGAACGAAGCCGCCACGTCGTGCAAGGCCGCATAATTCAGATCGCCGATCAAGCCCATCCCGCCGAGATCACCGCTGAAGCATAAACTGTAACCCACCAGCACCCAAATCACCGACAGCACCCCCACCAGGGACAGGCACTGCATCATGACCCCCAAAATGTTCTTCTTCCGCACCAGGCCGCCGTAAAACAAGGCCAATCCTGGAGCCGCCATCAACAACACCAGCACGGAGGCCGTTAACATCCAGCCCATGTCGGCCGGATTCAGCGGGGCCTCGTGGCCGGCGAATGTCCCCTCCTCCGCAAATCCTCGCGCGGCGGACAGCAGAAACCCAAGGCCCCACCCCGCCGCCTGAATTTGGAATCGCCGGGACGCGCCCCCCTGGGAGGGTTGCCTCGCCTGGGCAGCCCGGTCGGTGCTGTTCGCCCGCGGAACGACCAGCCGCGTTGGCGGCGGATCGGCAACAACTCCGCCCGCCACCACTGCCGGTCCCCGAACCGTCAAAGCCGGTCCCATCACCCCATCCCCAAACGAGCGCCGTGGGGAATCGTGTCCCATGACCGCCCAACACTCCAGAAAGGCCACACGGTTTCGTAGAGTTAACCGCGGCGGCAACTCCGTCGCGGCGAACTTCCCTGACACCGCCCCTCGCCGAGAATTCCTGCTTCCACCCCCACAACAAGACAAAGAATGTGAACTTCTATTCAGATTTTTCTGATCTCCAACAAGACCGGAGCCACCCGCCGACCCCGGTCAGCGGCCAGCGAACATCACCCCCGGGCGTGGACGGCAGCACCTTCCGTGCCGGGTGACAATCGCGGCCCCTTGCCTCATTTTTGGCGTGAATTTCTCAGAGCGAAATCATGTTTGCGCTTTATTTAGGCATTTGTGCGCTCATTGCAGGCATTGGAAGTGGGCTGCTCGTCGAGCGGTTTCTGGCGAAGGAACGGCGGGCCTTGGGTCTGCCGCCAACGTCGCCCCGCTGGCAGCGCCGGCGGATCGTGCTTTCCGGCGTGCTGCTCGGACTGCTCGGCTGGGCGTTGGCCACGGCGGAGGTCGACTTCCGCTGCCTCGACACGCCTGAAGTCCGCCCCCCGGAGTGGGCCTGGCGCGCCCGGGCCATCTATCACACCGTGCTGGCGGGTTTTCTGCTGGCCGCCACGCTGATCGACCTGGACTGCTACGTTATTCCCGATCGCCTCACGTTCCCGGGGATTGCTCTCGGAATCCTCGCCGCCGTGCTCGTGGGAGACATGCAAATCGCGCACCTGTGGGTCGACTGGTCGTATGCGGTTCCCCAATTGTCAGGCCCGTACATTCCCGCGTGGTATGACCAATACCGCCGAGCGCATGCCTGCGCCTGGACCACGGCGGGGGTCGCCACCGGAGCGGGTCTGACGCTGCTGGTGCGTCAACTCAGCAGCCGCGTCCTGGGGAAGGAAGCGATGGGTCTGGGGGATGCGACGCTCATGGCCTTGATCGGCGGTTTTCTCGGCTGGCAAGCCGTGCTGCTGACCTTCGCCCTGGCTCCCCTGACCGGATTGCTCACCGCCCTGCTCGGGAAGCTGACCGTCAATCGCCCCTATCTGCCCTACGGACCGTGCCTGAGCGCGGCGGCGTTGCTGGTCCTCTTTTGCTGGGGGTGGTTGTGGCAACACACGCGGTTGATGTTCAGCGACCTGCCGGGATTAGCGCTCCTGGCCGGCCTGGGGGTGGCAGCCCTCACGGTCCTGTTGTTGTTGCTGCGGTTGTATCGCAGCATTCCCACGGGTCGGTGACCAGCGCGCCCGCTTAGGCGGGATTGGCCTTGGCGGCTGCATCGGCGACGGGCGGCGCGTCGGTTGATTCAGTTGATGTTGACGGCAGCGGCGGGTCAATCATGGGCTGTTGCGGCGGCGGTGGTCGGCACGGCCTCGGCTGCCTCCCGTTCGGCCCGCATTTCGTCCATCAGCGGCCACAGTACGTCGACATCGGTTTTGAACAGGTCGCCGATGAGGACGTCGGTCACATAGCCTTTCAGATGCGGATATTTCTTGACGAAGCGACCAAAGCTGAAGCCGTCGTAGAATTCGCACACCAGCCGCCGCATGCGGTCCATCCCGGCCGCGTATTCCGCTTCCCAACTTCCCAATTGGGCGGCACTCGTGTCCCCCTTGGCCAGGCCGGCGGTGATGGCATCGGCCGCCATTTGACCGGACGTCAGGGCGAGCAACACGCCGGAGGAATACAGCGGATCGAGAAAACCATAGGCATCGCCGACGAGGACCCAGCCATCCCCCGCGGCCCGCCGGGCGCGATACGAGTATTCCTTTTGCGCCCGAAAAATGTCGCAACGGGTGGCGTGGGCAATCCGCGGCTGCAAGCCGGGACAGCGCGCCACCTCCTGGAAGTAAATCTTCTCGAAATCCGACGTATCGCGGTTCTTGAACAGATAGTCGTACGATGCGACCACTCCCACGCTGACGATGTCGTCGTGCAGGGGAATGTACCAGAACCATCCCTTTTTGCCTTGCGTTTGGATGACGATGGTCGCCCCCTCGTCGCGGCCGGTGTCCCGATAGGCCCCCTTCCAATAGGTCCACAGGGCCGCCTTTTTCAGCACCGGATCCCATTCCCGCAGCCCCAGCTTGCCGAGCAGCAACGTTTGCTGCCCGCTGGCATCCACCACCACCTGAGCCTTCACGTCGCAGGGGGGAGCGTCGTCATCGAAGGCCACGCGCACGCCGACGGCGCGATCCCGCTCGAACAGCACATCATGCACGCGGGCCCCCTCGAAGACGGCGACGCCGTGCTCGCGGGCGTTGTCCAGCAGCATTTGATCGAATTCGCTGCGGCGGACCTGCCAGGTTTGGGACGATTCGTGCGGCCGGTGATCCACGAAATAGAATGGTTCGGACAAGCGGCCATGCTCCGTGACGAACTGCACGCTGTATTTGCGCACGAAGTGGCTGGCCTTCATCTTCTCCAGCATGTTCAGCCGCCGCAGCACCCAGTAGGTCTGCGGAATCAGCGATTCCCCAATGTGGAAACGGGGAAAATGATCCCGCTCGAACAATGCCACGCGATACCCCTGCTGAGCCACCAGCGTGGCGGCGGTGGAACCGGACGGACCTCCGCCAATCACCACAACGTCGTATTCCCGCGCGATCGGGCTGTGCATGGAGCGGCCTTTCTCAGAAGGGAGCGCAAGTCCCCGCCAACGGATCCGGAGCCTGCGGCCGAACCGAACCAGTGTTCCACGGTCGGCATTGGCAGCCAACGGCCGACGCGTGCCGACGGACCGCGCCCGCCTCACGGGAATAATATCCGTTTAGACAACTATTGTCCATACGACAATCGTGGAAGGTATGTCCCGCGAGCCGCCGGCCCTCCCCCCAAGCCCCTCTGCCTTACCGATACCCATTCTCTGCCCAGCCCCCTCGGCCAGGGCTGCCGCAAGCTGTTCCAGAGGGTGATACCCGATGTTCCCGGTGGGCAACCCCGGCGCGCATCTCCCTGAACAAACGCTACGCAAAATTGCATGCTGCGTCGCGAAGAAGTGACCGTTCAAGGCGCCTCCCGCTGCACACCCGGCAAATTCCGCACCAGCTTTGCCAACTCGCGTTTCACCTCGGCATAGCGGGGATCCTCGGCGAGGTTCCGCTCCTCGTGGGGGTCGTGCAGGGCATCGAACAACATTTCGCCGTCTTTTCCGCCGTTCCATTCGGCATAGCGGAAGCGTTCGGTGCGGACGGCGACACCCAGCTTTTGCCGATTTCCAGCCACGCTGAAGGCGGGTTTCGTCCACTCGGCGGCCGGATTGCGGAGTAGCGGCACCAGACTGCTTCCTTGCAATCCAGGGGGACACTCCAAACCGCACAAGGCACACAACGTGGGATACAGATCGATAGATTCGACGGGGCGGGTGACCACGCCCCCATTCCCCTCCATTCCCGGAACGGAAATGATCAGGGGCACCCGCGTGCCGAGTTCGTACAACGAACCGTGCTTGGACCATTTGCCGAATTCCCCCAGGTGATAACCGTGGTCGCCCCAAAAGAGCACGATGGTCCGTTGGCGGAGGTGCAACTCGTCGAGGACGGCGAGCACACGTCCGACATTCCAATCGACCCACGAGACTGATGCCCAATAGGCCTCGATCATCAGCCGCGCTTCCTCGGGCGTGGCGTCGCGCTGAATGAACAGGTCGCCATTGGGGGTGATCGCCGCCGCGGGATGCCCCAGGGGGGCGACGGCCTTCGGACCGAACGTGCTCGGCAGGGGGATCCGCTCGGGTTCGTACCACTCGAAGAATCGCCGCGGAGCCGTCGGCGGACTGTGGGGCTTGGTGAAGCCGCAAGCGAGAAAGAACGGTCGGTCGCGATACCGGCGGAGATAATCGATGGCCCGCTCCGCCGTGCGGTAATCGACATGATCCTGGCCGTCGCCGTCCAGCACGACAATCCGATCGGATCGGCTCCGGCGGTCCTGCGTGTTGGGGGGATTCGGTGCCGTGACTCCCGCGAACTGGCGGGGTTCTCCCCCTTCGGTCCACGCGTCGGCGTCGTCGATCCCCCCGTGAAAAATCTTGCCGCAACGGAGCGATGCATAGCCGTGGTCGCGGAACCAGCGGGGCAACGACACGAAGTCGGGATGCAACGCACCGAACCATGTGCGGTTGTCGAGCACATCGGTGGTGGTGGGGTAGCGCCCCGTGAGCAGCGAAGTCCGCGACGGATTGCACAACGGATACTGGCAGTACGCCCGGTCGAACCGCACCCCCGACCGTGCCAGGGCATCAATCGCCGGCGACTTGACCTGCGGATGACCGTAACAACCCAGTTCCGGCCGCAGATCGTCCGACATCAGAAAGAGGACATTCCACCGGCCATCGGCGGCCGACACCACCAGCGGCCGACCCCCGGCCAGACACCACACCACCAGCAGCACCAGCAGTCTGAAACAGCCAAGCCAGCAACCGCGCGCCATCTGCATGCTCCCGTCCAAGATCCTGAGTCGCACGGAAAGCCAACGCTGCCGTCGCGCCCCGCAAACATCTCTCGCCGTCACGCGCACTCAGCCAATCCCCACGTCGGCCACCGCGTCAACTGCGCGGTGTAGCCAGATCAACTTCGCGGCCTCAGCCGGCTCTCGTTCCTGCCAAACCTCAATGGGGTGTCGCACCTCAAAGGGGCAAGGTGCCGCAACACGGCGGCGGCACCGCCCCCGAAGCGTGCAGGGTAGGTCCTCTGCGGAACTTGTGTGGTAGGTCCTCTACGGAACTTGTGTGGTAGGTCCTCTACGGAACTTGTGTGGTGCAAGACGTGTTTGTGCAGTTCGCATCGGCTACTTGGACGGACGGATCGCCCACAAGTGCTGAAAGGTCCGCAGATAAATCGTGCCATTGGAAATGGCCGGCGACGCCGACTGCTCTTCCCCCAGATCGTTTTGGGCCACGATCTGCACCTGATCCCCCGCCTTGACCACGGTGACTTTGCCGCTGCGGGCGGTGAGGTAGATGTGCCCGTCGGCATACACGGGGGAAGCGCGATGGCGATCCCGTTCGGTGCGCTGGTAATCGAGTTCCCGGCCGGTGTGCCGATCGACAATCATCAAGTCCCCGTTTTCCAGGCACAGATACACGCGGTCTTCCACGATGAGAGGGCTAGGCACATCGGGCGTGCGCTTCAGCTCCCACAGGAGATAATCGGGGTTGGCCGAAATGTCGCCGCGGCCTGTGGGCTTGAGAGCCAGGACCGGCCCTCGCTTGGCGGAAGGCACCACGATGATGCCCGGTGCCGTCACGGGCGAGGCGACGAACCGCAGCGTGGGATCATAGTTGTTCTTGCGGTTGAGGTTGCCGCAACGCCAGATTTCGCGCCCGTCCTTCAGGTCGTGGGCCACAATGTAGTCGCATCCGTGTGTCAACAGGAACCTCCGCTGCCCGTCGTCGTAGAGCATGGGCGAGGCATACGAGTGCTCGTTCTCCGCGTAGCCATCGCTGGGACGGTCGACGCGCCACATGGTCTTCCCCGTGGCCGCATCCAGCGCCACCACGCAGGCTTCGCGGGTCTTCACGTTGCCGTCTCCATGAATCAACTGGAGGTACAGCACGCCGCCATCGAGCACGGGCGTCGACGTGAGGCCAAACGCAATGTCGAGTTTGCCGAAGCGCTCCTGCACATTGAACTGCCACGTTTTCTGGCCGGAAACGGTGTAGCAGGCCAGCTCGCCGTTCCCCATCAACGACCAGACGTGCCGACCATCGGTGACCGGCGAAGGCGAGGCATAATTCCCTTCCCCGCCGCGCACCACCTGATTGCCGGTGGAAATCACTTTCCGCCACAATTCCTGCCCATCGGTTCGAAACGCCAGCAACAACAAATTGTTGTCGGCATCCACCGACGTGAGAAAAATGTGCTCGTCCCACACCACGGGGGTCGCGCCGGCCTGCCCCGGCAGCGGGGCTTTCCAGGCCACGTTCTGCGTGGGACTCCAATGAATCGCCAGGTGCTTTTCGGACGAGACGCCGTTCCCCGCTGGTCCGCGCCAACTGGGCCAGTTTTCCGCGTGGCACACCTGTCCCACGCACGCCACACATAGCACCCATGTCCAGCCAGCCCGTCGGTTCACGGAACGTCTCCTCAGGGAAACATCACTTGCGGAGGAATTGATGCGTGTAGTGTGACTTCATGCCAGGCCTCCGTCAACGGCGGCCAGGTCGGCACGATCCGCCCAGCGGCAGCCGCCAGCGCCCTAGGGTTCCGCGACCGCGGCTTTCGCGGCGTAAAACCGGGCGACATCCTCCGGGGTGAGTCGATACACATCGATCGAGTAGCCGATCCGCGCCACCGGCTCGAAAAAACGGAAATAGCCATAAACATCTAAATCGAGCCGATGAAACGTGCCGTCGGGTAAGCGCAACGTATGCGGCCGCCCTTGCACGAAATTCACGCTGACCGCATGCCAGCCCGGAGTGGGGACGAACGGGGTCGGCGGACCGCCGCTCAGCCCCGCGCTGGTTGGCGGCACCGAGCCAAAGTAGGCCACCGACACCGGCTCTCCGCCCGTGCGTCCCGGCAACTCCGCTGCCAGCGCATACAGGTCTTGCCCCCAATCGAGATTGGAATCCACCACATGCTGCCGCCCGCCGACCGGCCCTCCAGCCCACTCGTTGAAGTACGCCAAATGATGCGGATGATAGCGCAACGCCCACGGCACGCTTGCCAACAGCAACACCAGCCCTCCTTTGTGCCGCCAGAGCGACCGTCCATCGAACCACGCCGTGACGTGCGTCGCCCATAGCAACAAACACGGATAAGCCGGCAAGATGTACCGCACACCAATTTGATTGGTGGACACACTCGCTGGTACGACGAACGCCAGAAACGCCAAGACCATGGCGGCAATCCGCCGGCGCGTGGCCGCGGTCGCGTTCCGCCGGCACAACGCCCCGAGCGACAACACACCCGCCGCCAGCGTCCCCAGCGGAAGCTTATAACCGAGAGCGTAAACATAATACAGAGGAAATCCGCCGCGGCGCCATTCCCCGTTCAAGAACACCGGATGCACATTCTCCAGATCGTTGGCCAAACGCCGCCAGGCCATGCGATAAGCCTTGGGCAGCAACCGCCGCGCAAACCCGTCGCCCGCCGGTTCGCTGCCGTCGGCCCGACCCACACCCTGAAACCCATAACCCGCGCACAGCACGCTCCAAGACACCACCCCTGCGACCACCCACATCGCCAGCGATTGCCGCCGCGGCGGGGGCGCGGCCTCCCGCGGCAAGACAAACCATAGGACCATACTGAGCGGATATAATAGTACGGCGGTGAGCTTCGTCAGTTGTGCCAGCCCCAGCCACGCGCCGCACATTACCGCCCGGCCCCAGGTGGGGCGCTGCGCCCAGCGGGCCAGGGCCGCCAGCGCGGCCAACGTGGCGACCGCCAACGGCAAATCGTGGGTCACCACCACCGCCTGCGACAACAACGTGGGACAACCAGCCCACAAGACGACGGCCGCCATCCCCGCCGCTTCGCCAAACCAGGCGCGCGCCCACAACGCGGCCACTACCAGCCCCGCCAGGCCCCACCACAACATCATCAGCCGACCCTGAAAAAACAGCCCGCGGTAGTGCGGGCCGGCCGCTCGCAGGAAGGCATCGCCCACGGCATACGGCGTCGGCTCCGCACCATCGAGATTCAAACGCACCGTGCTGAACCACAACGGCACCGACGCCCACAGCCGCACCAGCGGCGGGTTGATCGGATCGGCCTCCAGATTGCCCGTCTGCCAGTAATACAGTCCATATGGCAGGTGCCAGTATTCATCGTGCGTGGGGGTCCAGCGGCGAGCCGCGTCGAGCCCCAAGCCCCCCTGCACCAGCAGTCCGATCGACAGCACGATCCAAAACCGGCGCAACCGGCGGCCAGCGGGTGGCGATGCGGCTTCAGACATGGCTGGGCTTCTCTTGACGCGGCGGGCCAGGCTTCGACAATCGGTCGACGTCGGGCGCGCCTGAACGCTCGACCCAACACGCCGAGCTGCCAACTTGTTCCGGAGACTTCAGCATGACGAATCGACGGGTGAATGCAACGACCAGCCGCCGCCGTTGGCTCGGCCTCATGGGATGCCTCCTGCTCACCGGTTGCGATACCCGCCCCTCCGCTGCACCGCCGCCCGTCCCCACGGCGCCGTCGCTCCACACCGACGTTTCCCAGGCCCCGGAATCCTTCCGCGTGAAATTCGTCACCACCAAGGGAGAGTTCGTGGTCGCCGTCTATCGCGATTGGGCGCCGCAGGGTGCCGACCGCTTCCGGGAACTGGTCGACGCCGGCTTTTACGACGGCTGCAAGTTCTTTCGAGCGATCGAGGGATTCATGGTGCAGTTCGGCATCAACGGCGACCCCGCCGTCAGCGCCCAATGGCGCGACAAACGCATCCCCGACGACCCAGTCAAGCAATCCAACACCCGCGGCAAAATCACCTTCGCCATGGCCGGTCCCAACTCCCGCACCACGCAACTGTTCATCAATTACGTCGACAACTCCCGCCTCGATGCCGACGGCTTCGCCCCCTTCGGAGAAGTCGTCGAGGGCATGGACGTGGTCGACAGCCTGAACAAGGAATATGGCGGCGAGCCTTCCAACTTCCAGGCGGAAATTCAGGAACAGGGGAACTCCTTTCTGGAACAACGCTACCCCCGGCTCGATGCCATCCTCACCGCCCGCGTGATCGAACCCTGAAGTTCTACTTTGACACACCCCCCGGCGCAACATCTCCCCACCAGTTCCGCGCGCCATGCGGGGAATCCCCACTGGCCACGCCGGAACAACCGGTTGACCCCGTCCCTGCCGGTCGGCCGGGGCTGTTGGCGTGTTCGGGTGTGGAGGTGGTGCCACGTGAGCGCGTGGGGATGGGGTTGGTCGGGAACCGGTCAAGCTTGCCGACCGGCGGCGTCCTGCTATCATGAGTCGGCGAAGTTGAGGGCACCTGAATTCCGTTGACCGCGGCGGAGTGCCCTCGGCTGTGCGCTCCCAGCCCAAGTGGCGGAACTGGCAGACGCGCTAGGTTGAGGGCCTAGTGGGGTAACACCCGTGCAGGTTCAAATCCTGTCTTGGGCATGTTGTGTTTCGCCCCCCTGAACACCGGGGGGTTTTTTCATCGGTCGGTGCTCCCAGCTCCGCGAGGCGTGCGATCGTTGAGTGCAAGCAGCGCTGATCGCGCCGCCGAGCCAGGTGCCGCGGCCGATCGCGGAGTGTGAATCTTCCCAGAAGTCGCTGGCTCGGCAGCGCCCCGCCGCCGATGGGCGCTGTTCGGCGGCAGCAAGTTCCCTGCGGAGTAGCCCCATGCGATGGGTGTGCTTCACGGCGTTTTGGTGCCTCGCGTCCTTTTCCGGTTACACCACTTTCGCCGCCGAACCGGATCCGCAGGTCTTCGTCCAACAGGTGGTCGCGGCGGCCGGCGGCGAGGAGCACCTGCTGAGGCTGTTTCGCACCCGCGAGACGGTGAACGTCAGCTCCGATCCGGAAAAGAAGGCCCCCGTGCGGGTCTCCGTCTACGAGCCGCCGAAGTATTGGTGGACGGGTAAGACGGAGCGCGTGAAGAATGAAAACAAGCCGGATGAGCCGGCCATTTTTCTCGTCTGGGGGTGGAGTCTCGGCATTCTGCTCGATCCCGCCTCCCAGTTGCAAGTGCTCCCCGAAATTGTGGAAGCCGACGGACCAGCCTTCGGACTGCGGGTCAGCGGCACCGTCGACCCGCCCATGGACCTGTATTTCGACAAGACCACCAGTCGCCTCGTGCGCATCGACTGGCGGACGGACATCCACCGCTTCAGCGATTGGAAAGAACACGACGGGGTGAACTATCCCGCGAAGTGCGTGGGGTACAAAAAGGCGACCGGCAAGCCCTGGTACTTCAGCGAAATCATCGAGTTGGAGCGGCTCAAGGAATTGCCGGCCGGCCTCCAGCGACGGTAGCACCGCACGACGCCCTGCCGCGGAGGCGTCCGCTAACCCGGTTGTTGTGCACCATGCGTGGCACGCGCGGCGTCATTCGCCCTCCTGCACCGCCACGGTCCAGATGCGCTTGAGAGGCAGTTCGGCCTTCAGGTCGTCGTCGAGGCGTTCGTACTGGGCAAACAGCGCTTCGAGGAGCTCCTTCTGCGTCCACAACCGCACGCGGAAAAAGCTCGTGGCGAGCTCTCTCTGCACGTTGGATTTGAAACCGCTCCATGAAACGAACAGCCCCTCCTGTGCTCCGAACTTGGTGACGGCGCCAAGCAACTTGTCCACCGTCGGGCGGTCGATGGGCGCATTTTCCGACTTCACTTCGACGCATAGTCGCGGTGCGCCGAATCCGAGCGGTCCTGCGCCAGCGAGAATGTCGGCCCCGCCGTCTGGGCCTTCTGCGCTGCGATAGGTGGTGTAACCTTGTGCCTTGAGTATTCCCTCCACCAGGCGGGTCAGGTCGTGCCCCTTGAAGCGTGCCGCGATCAATTGGGCGATCTGATCGCGGGCGACTTCCTCCAAGTCGGTGTCTTCCGTCTCGTCTGGTGATTCATCCACTGCATCAGTCGTGGTCTTGGTTGCTGCCGCAACCGTTTCTGGCTTCCAGTCGTTTGCGCGCATGGCCGCGAGCCGGGCCGCGGCGTTGTTCCGCTCCACGCGGCAAATGGTCAGATAGGCGCCGAAGCTGTTGAGCAGGTCTTTCCCGAAGTGGGAGCGCGGCACGGCCTCCGCAATCCACTTCACGGGGCGCCAGTGGAAGAACGGACTCGGCCCGCCAGGCTCGAAGTGATAATCGCCGGTCACCTCACCGACTTGGATGGCCCGCTGCGTTTTCAGCGGCAAGACGACCAGGTCGGATGTATTGATTTCGTGTGCGAACCCCCAGATTTGGTTGACCCAATTAGTTATGGCCCTCGGCTTGGCGTCGGGATACCGTTGCGTCAGCGCCTCCGTGAGTTCCGTCTTCTGGCGGAGCTTCGCGAGGTTAAGATCCAAGTCGCCCCAGGTCACGTACACCCGGTTCTCTTGGATGAACTTTTGTTCGTACTCGCCGTGCGAACCCGCGCGGATCAGCCAGACGGCCATAGATACCTCCGCTGGTATGTTTGTCGCTCGCGCTAATCTGCGCCAATCTGGTTTATAATTTATCAGAGATTTCCGCCCATCACCACACGGTGGCAAATACGCGGAGGGCGCGCAGACGGGTGATTTTCGCAACTTGGATTGTAGTCCGAGGTTGATGGGCTGTCATGCCGTGTCTCGCGGGGTGCCGGGTAACCCGTTAGAGGAACGGCGTATGCCGGGATCTTCAGTCCGCTGCGAACGTGGACGTGGGTGGACGGGCCGTCGAGGCATTGCCGCTTGATCATCAGGACCACGCCCCGGTTGGAAGGAGCCGATCGCCCCGACCTGGCCCAGCGGTTCCCCGCCCATGTCTGCTCCGAGTGGTTGGGACACACCGCCGCCATCGCCGAGGCCCATTACCTGATGACCACGGAAGCCCACTTCCAAGCCGCCCTGGAAGGCCCCGATCCAAGCACGCACGGGACGACGCGCAATACGACGCGCGCGGTGCGCGCAAGGAGCGGTTTTGAGGCGCATCGAGGACCGGAAAATCAAAAAACCCCCTGTTTTCAGGGGGTTTCTGAAAATCAGGTCGGGATGAAGCACGCAGGTTTGAACAAATTGAGACGTTGGCCGCGACGTGCGTCCGCGAGTACCCCGTCGACTGTCCGCCGCAACTGCGGTTTCTGGCTCGGCTTGCGACCGGCGACAGCGAAGAGTGATGTCGACTGCCGATTGCTGGACGGTTCAAAGGGGGTTCATCAACCCCGTCGTCGGGGCCTGTGGCGCGCGGTGACAGACCTCAAAATTGGCTTTCGCCGTGATGACCGGCGGTCGGGAACAGCGATGGATGATACTGATCGGGGGCGCTTTCAGTATCATTGCGGCTGTGATCAGGATCATCGGTATCATTTTCGGGTCGCAATCAGTATCACGGTCCCCTCGATCAGTATCATTTTCAGTATCATCGAGGGGCGGGCACGGATGCCAGTCGGTCATCTCGCCCTGCTGGCGAACTGCCGTTTGCCCGCCGAGGTCAGTTGGTAGTGTCCGGCGCGGGGGGAGCCGACGAACCGGACCAGTCCGGCGGACTTGAGGGCCAGCAGATCCCGTTTGCCGGTGATCGAGGAACACCCGAACCGCTCGGTCAGATGCCGGACCTGGAGCTGCACCCCCAACTGGAGTTGGCCGATCGCCCACCACTGGCGGTCGTTGAGATCATCAGTTTCGTCACCAACGAAATCCATTGACGCGGAAACCGGATTCTCGGGGTCGTCATCGACACTGGACGACTCAGAGGCTGATGCAGAGTTGCCCGCTCGCGTCCCCACCTGAGCTGTGATCCATTCCTGCAGGCGGTACCCCGGTCCCCCGCTGTTGAGGACGTCGGTTCGACTGCAGGTAATGTTCGCCTCCTCCAGTAGGCGCTGGCCCACTTTGTTGCGGAATTCGAGCACCTGACTGGCGATCCCGTTCTGGCCGCAGTCGACTCCCAGCATCTCCATCAAATCAGATCCCGCGTATGCCGCATACTTTCCATTCGAGCGTTTCTCGGACAGCAAGGTCAGAATCCTGTGCATTGCCGGACTGATGGGGACATCGACTCCGCAGATTTCGACCCGACGTTTGAACAGCACCAGGCGACCACCTTCAAACGGGCGCGGCGATCCCGATGGACGCTTCGTGGATGTCGCCCTGTTTCCAGCCTGTCCCGAGTGCTCCAGCGCCTCCAGGATCGCTTTGTCGAGTGTCCGGCCGCGGATAGGGAACGGCTTCGGGATGTAATCGGCCGCGCCCATCTTCATGCAATCGACGCCCTGGTGCGGGCCGTCATTGCCGTGGGCGGTCATGACGATCACGGGCGTCTGCTTGCCGTACTGGTGGACCAGTTCCCGCAGCAGATTGATTCCGTTTTCGATGCGGGGGAAGTTTCTCCCCTGCTTGACCGGAATCTCCAGGTCGAGCAGGGCATAGGAATACGGCTGACCGTTCAGCAACTTCCGGGCGTCGTCCTGGCACGACGCGGTGGCGTGCTCGTGCCCTAGGGATTCCACCACATCGATCACCGTCTCCATGATTCGGGGATCATCCTCCACGATCAGGGCGCGCGTCATGGCGTCACTCCTCGGTGTCTGTCAGCGGCAGCCGTATTCGGACTCGCGTTCCTTTGTTCTCTTCGCTGTCGATCTCCAGCGAGCCGCCGTGGGCCTCGATGTACCTCTTGGCTGTTGGCAGGCCGAACCCCGTCCCGTCGTGTTTCAGGGTGGTCTGCCCAGGAATGAATTGGCGAACTTGCCGCAGGTCGTCTGCGCCAAATCCGATGCCGTTGTCCTCGATCGTGATCGCGACCTCTCCGGCATCATCCAGATGAGCACTGACGGCGATCCAGAACGGTCCGAGCCGGTCCATGACCGGCTTGAACGCGTCGAACGAATTCTGCAGCAGGTTCGTCAGCGCGACGACCAGGTGGACTTTGGAAACGTCGACCGTGATCTCCGCCGGCACCTCCATGCGTAGCGAGACCAACTCCACGTCGTGACCGCTCTGGGAAAAGCACGCCTTCGCATTCTCGACCGACTCGCTGACAAGCGCCTGCAGCCGCTCCCGTCGCCGCTCGGCGGGAACCTGTTGGGAATACCGTCGGACCTCCTCCATCAAGCGTGACAGGTCGCCCGTCGCATCGACGATCCGTTTCAAGTGCTTCCTCGCTTCTGCAGCGTCGATCCGGCCTTGGTTCGCCTGATCCAAGAGAGATTGGGCGCTGCTGGTGATGGGTGTCAGCAAGCCGCGCATGTTGTGGATCGTCGCGCCGACCAGCACGTCGTACAGCCGTTCGGCGATCTGCCGCGACATCTTCGTCGCGAGACTGCCGTGGAGCTTTTCCATCAGCTCATAGTCGTCGGCGACGCCCCCGAACATCTGGCGACGACGCGCCGACACCTGCTGGCCCTTGCGGCGACGATCCAGCGACCGCTCGGCCGCTTTCCGCACGTAGGAGTTCTGGTCCTCCGTCAGCCGGGCTCCCAGCCGACGGAACGCCTCTTCGGGCGCCTGGGCGAGCAACTCGGCGACCTGCCGGCGAACCTCCCATTTGGCATCACCGGCCAGCGCGTCCAGCACCGCCAGCATCTCATCATTTGGGGAGGCGAAGGCCTCCGCATGCCGGGCCAGCAACGCGATCCGCTCTCGCCACGGAATCGCGTCGGGATCGCATTGCAATTGCAGGGCGACCTATTGCCAGTCGGGTTGGGGAGGAACGGCGTCACTGGCCATACCGCTCTCCTCGACGGCGAAAGGCTTCGGCTCCCCCCTCCAGGAGCGTCACGATCTCACTCTTGCAGTCGTCGACGTCCCCCTCTTTCACTACGCGCGCTCTGGGCCCATCCGATTCCAGGACCACGACGTGATCCGCCTCCCCGAGGACGGGGATGTTCGGGTTATGCGTGACCAGGACCAGCTGTCGTTTGGCCTTCACATGTCGGATGCTCTCGACGACCGTCTGGAAGCGGCTTGGGTGACTTCGCGATGTTGTAACGGATCGCCGGGCGTTGTCAAGAATCTGATCGGAAAACGCGGATGCGATTTCTTCGCCGGGGGGCGGGCGAACCTCCTGTTTGATCGCATCGCACTCGGCAGTCCGACGCAAGTTCGAAGGGCATCGCAGACGTGGGATGCGTGTTTTGGGAATCGAACGCGAGTGGCGGCAATTTCACAAGACGATCACCGGCAAGCATCGGTGCGGGACGATCGAGGAACTGCTGCGCGAAATGTTTGGCCGCTTCGTCGCCGATCACTTCGTCCGGGCCGACACCATCCCGTCCACCTCGCCGCCGGAAGCCGGCGCTCTGGTCGAGCGGACGAGTCAGATAGCCCCATCTTCTCGATCTTTCAGGTGGGGATAGCCTTCCCCTGGAAGCTTCCACTTGACCTCGCGCCTGCGCGGTTCGCGCAACCTTCCGAGGTTTGTTGAGGGAATCTACGCACGGCATTGATCGTGCCTCGGAATTCCCTTGGTGCAGCGTATCCGCGCACATGCACGTCTTCAGACTGCAGTACGCTCAAGAACTCAGCCCGGCGCTTGATGTGGCCTTCGAACTGCTGTACGATTCCGCCACATCCTTCTGGGCTTTGGGTTTCTCCTGAAGCCGACCTTTCGTTTGCATATGCAATTCTGGGAAGACTTGGGCTTATGTCCTCCAGCGGATGGTATAGCAGCTCATCTTGGGAGCCCTCGTCGAGCAGCGGGTTTCAGCCCTCCAGCAGCTCGTCGGGCGGCTTGCCATCCAGCAGTTCCGGATTGGGCAGTTCTTCGAGCAGTGCGGGCCCCGGTTCTTCGTCGAGCAGCGGGTCGCCTCCTCCGCCTTCCAGCAGCAGTAGTACTTCGCCACCAAGCAGTTCTTCCGGCGTTCCATCGAGCAGCAGTTCGTCCAGCCCCTGGAGTTCATCGAGCGGAAGCCCCTCGTCCAGTTCGAGCAGTTCGAGCAGTTCGGCCGGCCCCAGTTCGTCGAGCAGTGGGGCGAGTTCGTCCTCGAGTGCCTCGGGAGGAAGTTCATCCAGCAGTTCTTCGTCCGGAGGCGGGTCATCCAGCAGTTCGACTTCAAGCAGCTCCTCACCGCCGTCGAGCAGCAGTTCATCCGGTTCCAGTGGCGGTTCATCCTCTTCGTCCAGTTCATCGGGTGGTCCAGGCTCGTCCTCCTCATCGAGCTCCTCAGGCGAAGGCTCGTCTAGCAGTTCGTCCTCTTCTGGCGGAGGCTCCTCGTCGAGCAGCAGTTCTTCTGGTGGGGGGAGTTCATCGAGCAGCTCCACCTCCAGTAGTTCGTCGTCGGGCGGGGGATCGTCGAGCAGCTCATCGGCTTCTTCCAGCAGTTCCTCGTCAGGAGGTGGGAGCTCTTCCAGCAGTTCGTCCTCATCCGGGGGTGGATCGTCGAGTTCCTCCAGTAGCTCGGTCTCCAGCTCTTCTTCAACAGGCAGTTCCTCATCTGGTCAACGCGACAGTGGCCCCTGTTCGTGCATGAACACCAGCGAAGGACCGGTACGGTACTTCAACGGGGAAGTGCGCATTGAGGTCACGGACGTTGCCTCGACCGGGTTCGGCACGCCTTGGGCGCATACTCGGACGTACAGCAACCAGCAGAAAGTCGACTTCGACCGCGGGAACGGCTGGAACTGGAACCCAATCAACTGGCCCTATTTCGCCCAGTCCACGCTGGCCGGAGCGTCGCTCACACTCTACAGCAACCTCTACAACCTGCGGTACTTCTATTACGACGCCGGCACGAACACCTACTCGCCGCAGTTTGGCGATCTCTCCACGCTGGAGCATCTCAGCAGTTCGCACCAGTTCCGCCTGACGGAGCCGGATGGCACGGTTATCCTGTTTCACGACCTGACACACTCGACCCGTCCCGGCGGCTTCGTCAGCATGACGTCCCCCGGCGGCACGACGCTGGCCGTCACGCAGGAGTCGGGCGACAAGATCGTCGAGCTGCAACGAAGCGTCACCGTGGACGGCGTCACGTCCACCGAGTCGTTCCTCTATGGATACATCACCTCCGGCGAGCTGAGCGGGCACATCGAATCCTGCACGATCCGCAAGCGGGCCTCTGCCAGCGACCCGTGGGAGAACGTCACGCGGGTGATCTATTCGTATTACGGAAGCAGCGATCCGTCCGGCAGTCTGGCCGACCTGCGCACGGCGACCCGGCAAACCTGGCAGAACAGCGCCTGGGTCGATACGGGCACGGACTACTACCGCTACCACAAGGCGGGCAGCACGAAGGGGGGCGCGCACGACCTGAAGTTCGTCTGCGGCCCCGAAGCGTTTGTCCGGCTTTCCGCTAACGTGCCCGATCCGTTCACGGCGAGTGACGCGCAGGTCTCGCTCTTTGCCGATTTCTACTACGAGTACGACGGCAACGATCGCGTCTCGCTGGAGCGGATGTATGCGGGGTCGAAGACGGTCACGTTCTCGTACATCCGCAATCCCCGTTATCCGATCATCGTCGGCAGCTCGTCCAGTTCGTCCATCGGCAGCACCGACTACAACGTCTGGATTTACCAGACGGTCGAAATTCAGCCGGACGGCAGCCAGCGGATCACGTTCGCCAACTTCGCCGGCCAGACCATGTTGTCGGTGCTGAAGGCATCCGCGACGAGCAGCGACCAATGGTGCACGTTCTTCCGCTACGACTCCCAGGGACGGCAGATCTGGATGGCGCAGCCCTCGGCCGTGACCGGCTATGACGAGCAGTACGACGACCTCTTGCATTACGTGCCGGCCTCCGGCAAATACGAGTACCTCCGCGACAACGACGGCCTGATCCAGGTCACCGAGTACTACACCTCGCCCGGCAGCTCCTCGAGTTCCGGCGGCTCCAGCGCGGCCCCCGACGGCTACATGAAGGCCGAGCAGATCATGAAGGGGCAGTTGGGGACGCCCATCGCGCTCCGTGCGTGGGAATACACCAGCCACACCGAAGGGGACACGACCGTTTTCCCGGTGTCGAAGGAAATCCGCTATCCGGACGAATCCAATCCGTCGCAACAAATCATCACCGGTTATGAGTACACGTTCCACACAGGGACGACGCAGATCGCCCAGCAAACGACGATTCTCCCCGTCATTCCCACTTCGCAGAACGGCTCCGGGACGGCGAACTCGCGCAAGGATTACTTCGACACGCTCGGGTATCGCACCTGGAGCATGAACGAGCGCGGGTTCATTACGCGATACGTCTACAACACCCGGAACGGAGCGCTTGTTCAGAGGATTGATGATGTCGACACGTCCGTCGTCTCGGGAGCGCCGGCCGGCTGGTCCACTCCCAGTGGTGGTGGCCTGAACCTCATCACCGATTTCGAATCTGACGACCAGGGACGAATCACGCAGGAACTGGGACCGGCGCACGTTGTGGACATCAACGGCATCGCCACGCTGATCCGCCGGGCGATCTGGACGGTGTACGACGACGCCAACCATACGATCCGCATCGGGCGGGGCTATACCACCGGGTCCGGACCAAACTACACCTTCACGCTGATCAACCCGGTCGAGATTCGCCAGGCCGATAAATCCGGCAAGCCGATCGCGGAGATTCTCGCCACGCGCGCCTCGACAGCCGGAAAACTGCTACCGACCGACACGTTCCCGCAGTCGAGCTACGTCCGCTGGACCACATACCAGTACACCGACTGCTGCCTGCTCGCCTCGCAGCGGGTCTATCGGCTGATTCCCGCCTCTGGTGAGGGGAGCCCGGGGACGAACTATGACGAGACGGTCTACGGGTACGATGTGAACAAACGCCGCAACCGCGTCGTGACGCCGGGCGGGACGATCACATTCACCGTCTTCGACCCGCGCAACCTGCCCAGTGAAGTGTTCATCGGGACCGACGACTCGGGGGCGTCCGCGTCCGATCCGACCGGAGGCGGCGTCGGCAGCAACAACATGGTCCTGGTGACCGAGAACGAGTACGACGACGGCCAATCTGGCGGCGACGGCAACCTCACTGAGGTCGCACAGTGGGTGAACGCCTCCGTCTCCCGCGTCACGAGCGGCAGTTACGACTGGCGGAACCGGCTGATCACCGTCGATGGCGAGATCGATTATTTTGCCGAAGGGTTCTACGACAACCTCGATCGCCTCATTCGCGTCGACCGTCGCAACACGTCCGCCGGCGGGAACCTGATCGCCCGGCAGGAAACGAAGTTCGATGACCTCAGCCGGGTGTATCAGACGGTCCGCTACGGCGTCGATCCCAGTACCGGCTCCGTCGGCAACGCCCTCACCGACAACACCTGGTTCGATCCGGCGGGCAACGTCGTCAAGACACTCCCGGCCGGTTCCAAACTCTGGACCAAGACTAAGTTCGACAGCCTCAACCGGGCGGTCGCGGTCTACACCGGCTACGGCACTGATGCCTCGTACAGCGACATCTTCACCGTCACGGGGGATGTAATCCTCGAACAGATGGAGACCGTGTTCGACGACGGAGGGAACGCCATCCAGGAAACGCGGCGGCAGCGCTATCACAACGCCCCCGCCTCGCAGACCGGCGCACTCGGCTCGCCGTCGCTCACTCCCAACGCGCGTGTCACCTACGCCGCCAGTTATCCCGACCCGCTCGGCCGCCCACATGCCAATGCCGACTACGGGACGAACGGCGGCGCTGCGTTCACTCGCTCGTCCACGATCCCGGCCCGGTCCGATACCGTCCTCGTGACGAGCCAGGCGTATGACGACGCCGGCAACCTGCTGGAAACGACCGATCCAGCGGGCATGGTCATCCGGTTCGGCTACGATGCCGCCGGCAGTCGCACACAGGTGATCGAGAATTACGTCGCTTCGCCTCCGTCCTCCTCCAGTTCCAGCGGCACCGGCTGCGGTCCTTCTGCGGACATCAACCGCACGACGAACCTCACCTACACGCCGGACGGTCTGGTCGCTTCGCTGCAAGCGATCAACACTTCGACCGGCAACCAGACGACGACCTATGTCTATGGCACGACGCTGGCCGATTCGGATGTTGCCGCCAGCGTTCTGCTGCGGTCGGTGATCTATCCCGACTCCACCGGTGGCAGCGATCAGGTCTGGCTGAGCTACAACCGGCAGGCGCAACGCACGAGCCTGACCGACCAGAACGGCAGCGTTCACCAGTACGACTACGACCTGCTGGGACGGCTCACGCAGGACCGCGTCACGACGCTGGCGGCCAACGTCGACGGCGCGATCCGGCGGATCGAAACCGCCTACGAGGTCCGCGGCCTGGTCAGCCGCATCACGTCCAACGACTCGCCCACGGTCGGAGCGGGCAGCACCGTCAACGAGGTGAAGTTCACCTACAACGACTTCGGCCAGTCAATCAAAACGTACCAGGCCCATTCGGGTGCGGTCGACGCGATGACCACGCCCAGCGTGCAGATGGGCTACGCCAACGGCTCCGCCAACACGATCCGGCCCACGTCCCTGATCTACCCCAATGGCCGGACGCTGTCCTTCGACTACGGTTCTTCCGGAGGAATCGACGATTCCGCCAGCCGCCTCGAAACGATCGTCGACTCCCCCGCGAACGGCAGCACGCACCTGGCTGAATACAGCTACCTGGGGCTGGCGACCGTCGCCGAACAGACCAGCCCTCAGCCCGGAATCCAGTTCACCCTCCTGGGGAATCTCACGCCCGACGGCGATATCTACACGGCGCTCGACCGCTTCGGGCGGATCAAGCAGAGCCTCTGGAAACGGTCCGGCACGGCGCTGTCCAATGTCGAATACGGCTACGACCGGGCCAGCAATCGAACCTGGCGGGAGAATCCCGTCGCCACGGCCAACAGTGCCCAGTACGACTGGAAATATGGCTACGATGGCCTCCAGCGGCTGAAGGACGGCCAGCGGGGGACGCTCAACGGCACGCACACGGGGATTACCAGCCCGCAGTTCGGCCAGTGCTGGACGCTGGATGCGACCGGCAACTGGAGTGCGTTCAAACAGTCCGATAACGGAACGACCTGGTCGCTGGAGCAAACCCGCACGGCCAATCCGGTCAATGAACTGACGGCGATCAACGCCACGGTCGGCGAGCAATGGGCCGATCCGAAGTACGATGCCAACGGCAATATGACGACGATCCCCCGGCCGGGGCTGAATCGTCCAAGCTGGGCCAACCTGACGACGAACCAGTGGGCAGCCTTGACTGTCGATAATTGGTCGCGGATGGAGGTCGCTCCGACGTTCCGCGCAACTTACGACGCCTGGAACCGCCTGGTGAAGCTGACCGACGGCGGCGATGGCAGCACCGTCCACGAAAACCAGTACGACGGGCGTGGTTATCGAATCGTCACCAAGACCTACACCGACGGGACGCTCAGCGAAACTCGGCACGCCTACTTCACCAATCAGTGGCTGGTCATTGAGGAGCGCCTTGGTACGTCCAGCACGCCGGATCGGCAGTTTGTCTGGGGCGTGCGGTACATCGATGACCTCATTCTCCGCGACCGCAGCGTCAGTGGCGGCACGCTGAATGAACGTCTCTACGCAATGCAGGACGCCAACTGGAACGTCACCGCTGTTGCCGACGCGACGGGCACAGTTCAGGAGCGGTACGAATATGACCCGTACGGGGTGACGACAGTCCTGTCGCCGACGTTCGCCGTCCGCGCGACGAGCAACTTCGGGTGGGAGACGACGTACTCCGGCTATCGCTTGGATGTCGCAGCCGGGCTTCTGGCCGTGCGATACCGGTTTTATCACCCGGAGCTGGGTATTTGGGTAACACCCGATCCAATGATTCTCGAGGAGAACGTGAACTCCGAAATCGTTGAGCGTGACACGAGGCAATTCATGCGCCATGTCGCAATGCTCAAGCTTTCGACTTCTATTTGGTTTTCGGATACCTCGAGCGGTATCCAGACTCTAGAGCGAGTCTCTGCGCTGAACCTGTTCGAGTATTCTGGATCGTACCCAATTGGCCGCATTGATCCTTTAGGGCTCGACTGGCTCGACTGCATGACGGAATGCATGTCCGATAATGATCCGATTGACATGGCACTTGAAGCAGCACTTGCTGCACTCGTTGGCCAACCGATCCCAAAGACTTGGGTGATAACATGGGCTGAGGCTGTCGGCGATACACAGCTTGCGAACGCCATTCGCGGTTCGTTGAAGAAGCCAGGCGTATCTCGACTGACGACTCTCCCGAGTGCGCTTTCCGCGAAACTCCGTTTAGGAGGTCGAAGCTCCTTGCGTCTTTTGGGACGAACTGCCGCGCGTATCGTCGGCCCAATTGTCACTGCATATGGGCTTGCACTCGCTGCCGTCGAAGTCCATTGCACAGGTGTGTGTACTGCATGCTGGTGGTACGACGTCCACTACGACTCCAGCATGAACATCAAGGCGTCACTTCGTTCGTACTTCGGCTCTCAACCTGTCCAGCCAGTCCAATCGGTTCGCCCACCCGCGCCATTACCAGTCTGCCCTCCACGGCGACCGACAGGAGCCGAAGTGATCCCGATCGGCACAGACCCATCGCGTCTCCCGCCACCAACTCGACCAAGAGTCTTTGAATAGAAAGGGCTGCGATGCAACTCGTTGACAGGATACTGTCTATCGCATTGCATGCACATAGAAAACAATGCTGTCGCCGTTGAAGCTCAAGTCTCTGCTCCCTCCCTTGTGGATCTCATTTGTCCCATTTGCCGGGCTGAAGGGAGAGGTCGTTCGCTGGCGTGCCTCACGTGAGTTGCGCCAACGCGTTTCGGAAGACGTAGAGCATTCTTGGGAACATTGGCCACACTTGAGCAAATTGCGAGAACAGGTGGGTGCCATACTTGCCGATTCCTGTCGGTGGCCAAATACAAGTTTTCTGCCAGATGATGAATGCGCCGTCCTGTTTCTTGACGACATAGAGATGTCTGATGCAATCGCTGTGACGCGAATCGCAGAGCAGTTTGTGTGCGATAGCAAAGAAGTGTCAGAGCTCTTGTCCACGCGATTCGTCGACTTGTTGGAGTATCTGTATGGAATACAGAACGCGGCACTCTGTCGCGATAGTGATGTCACGGGGGACTAGCTGAATCTATGGGCTCACTTGATCGACTTCTTGATCGCGACAGAGCTTTGCGCTGGCGAGGTCCGCTGGGCGCTCCGTCGCATTGCGGATACTGCAGGAACTGTCTCTGTGGTGATGAGGTGTGGGTTGAGGTGGTGGTGGAACAGGACGTCGTTCGACAGATTCGATTTCAAGGTCATGGGTGCATGGTTAGCCAGGCGTGCGTTTCGATGTTGTGTGAGGGGGTGGAAGGGAAGTCAGTTGCCGACGTGTTGAAGGCGACGCCGGAAGAACTGATGGAGTTTGAATTTCGAGAGTTGACGATGAACCGTCAGCGATGTGCCTTGGTTGGATATGAGGCGCTGATGCATGCTCTCAACGATCTTCGAGGCCCAAACACAACAGATCCAGAGAACGGAAGAGCGGGCGACGTGTCCGCTTGATGACGTCAATTGAATCTTCCAGGACACACGTCTCCGAAACAGATAAAGTCAGTCATCAAAAACCAGTATCGCCATCTCCCACGATTGGGGACGGCAGGAAAGGAAAACCCACATGGCCACTTTAACTTCTTACCGTGGACTGCAAGTCGTCACACCCGACCCGACTGGAGACGGCGGACTGGCGATTCAGGACGATCTCAAATCGCTCGTCGACTGGAGTCCCAAGAGCGTCTGGGCGCAATCTGCCGACCCCACCATCGACGACGACGAGACGGCGGACTTCTTCCCCGGCTCGCTCTGGCTTCGGACGGATACCACGCCGCCAAAGCTGTTCGTCTGCGAAGATTCGGCGACGGGTGCGGCGGTCTGGAGGCAGATCCTGTTGCAGGTCGCGCAGGATTCCGCTCCGCAGCTCGGCGGTGACCTGGATGTGAACGGCCAGAAGATCGTTTCGTCCTCGAACGGTGACATCGTGGTCGAGCCGGATGGGACCGGAAAAGTGGGAGTGGGAACCGCGTCCCCGAGTTCGCTCTTGCAAGTGGCGGGACCGATTGCCACGGCGATTGCAACGAAGACCGCGAGTTACACAGCCACTGCGACGGATAGCGTTCTGCTCTGCGATGCGACCGGCGGAGCACTGACGGTGACGTTGCCGAGCGCATCGGGAATCGCCGGTCGGCAGTACACAATAAAGCGACTGAATGGCGGGGTGAATGCGGTGACAGTCGCCGCCGCCTCCGGGGAAACGATCGACGGTGCGGCTACCCGCTCGCTGTTGCTGCAGTACGAGAGTGTCGCGGTCGTTTCAGACGGAGCGAACTGGTGGGTGGTCTGATTTGCAACGTCGGGTATTTGACGGGGCGTTGGCACTGGGTACAGGATCGGGGAAACGGCTCGAATGGAGGAGATTTGTGTCATCGGGTACCCGTCCCGATTGGGAGGCGCAGACACGGAACTGGATCACCAGATCCGGGTCTGGCAGGCGCTGGGGCTGAAGGTGCACCTGATCCACACCGGGCCGCTCGATGACAACCTGCGGGCGATGCGGATGGAGGAACGGGGCTGCGTCGTCCATACGCCGGGCGACTGGGGGGCGTGCAAAGGGATGCATGTCATCTCCTATTGCAACGGCGAGTTCCTGAAGCACCTGGAGGCGATCAAACTCTACGCCAGGACGACCACGTTCGTGAACTGCATGACGTGGTTGTTCGATCTGGAAAAGGAGATGCACCGTCGGGGGTTGATCGACTGCTTCCTGTACCAGACGGACCATGCCCGCGAAAAAGTCGAGGGGGAACTGAAATCGATCAACGAGAAGTTCCGCTGGTTCAAGGTCCGGCCGTACTTCCATTTGGACGAGTTTCCCTATCGCGATGATCGGCCCGAAGACAAGTTTCGGTTCGCACGCATCTCGCGGGAAGACCTCGGGAAATACCACTCGGCGCAGCTCTGGGTCTACGAGACGATGGTCGCCCCCGTTCTCAAAGAGGGGGTGATGCTCGGAGTGAACGATCAGATCCGGGGCAAGATCGGCCAGGAGCCGAACTGGATCAAGGCCTATCCCGCCGGCAGTCTGTCGGTCCACGAGGTCTATCGTCATGCCCACTGCATCATCCAGATGACGGAGACCTACGAGAACCTGCCCCGCGTCGGCTTCGAAGCGATGGCCAGCGGGTGTCTCCTGATCGTGGATGACCGTGGCGGCTGGCGGGAGTTGGTCCAGCACGGCCAGACCGGGTTTCTCTGTAAGGATCAGCGGGAGTTCGTGTACTACGCGTCGCGGACCGCGTTCGAGCGGGAGGAACGTCGCCTGATGGCAGCCAGCGCCCGCCAGTGGCTCGAGGCCAACTGGGGGATGGAGCAGGCGAAACAGGAATGGGCCAGATTCTTTGAACATCTTGAAACGCTTCCCGTCGGAGGAAAGCCATGAAAGGATTTCCTCCGGTCAGCGCGATGTGCCTGACGTACGGCCGCCCTCATCTCCTGGAGGAGGCAATCCAATCATTTCTGCTGCAGGACTATCCGGGACCAAAGGAACTGGTTGTTCTGAATGATTTCGCGGACCAGACGCTCGTCTGCGACCATGCTGAAGTCCGGGTGATCAACACGGCCCAGCGGTTTCCCACGGTCGGCGAGAAGCGGAACGCCTGCGCGACGCTGGCCCGCCACGACATCCTGTTCGTCTGGGACGACGACGATCTCTATCTGCCGTGGCGTTTGAGCCTGTCCATTCGCCGTTTGGACGAATCCAAGGGATTTTACAAATGTCCCCGTGCGTGGATGTTGAACAATGGCCAATTGGAAGGCCCCACGACCAACCTGTATCACAGCGCCGCCTGCTTTACCCGCGATCTCTTTGAACGGGCGGGCTGTTACCCACACATTGGTTCGGGGCAAGATTGGGGTTTGGAAGACGCCATCAAGCGGCTGATCCCCGCCGAGAAAGACGACCACGCACTCGGCTCCGACGAGCTCTATTACATTTATCGCTGGCAGGGAACCGGCTCCTACCATTTGAGCGCCTTCGGCCGCGACGAAGGGCGGTCGGTTCCGGGGCAGGCGAAAGTCGCGGAGTTCGTCCAAGGCCAGGTGCGGGAAGGGAAGATCCTGACCGGCATGGTCCGGTTGAAGCCAGCCTGGCGCGAAGATTATCTGGGAATGGCGCGATCCAAGGTTGGTACACCGGCCACATCGACCGTGATCACTCGCCGCGATGAACCACTGCCCATGGGAGCCTCGAATGCTCCCAGTCAAGACACGGGCGATTGTGCGTCGTCATCCAATCCCAGTGCAACGTCCAGCAGGGTTGCGCCCCCGATCCGTCCCGCGGAGGAGAAATCGCCACCGGGGCCGCCGTTGGTCAGCTGCATCATGCCGACTTACGGCCGTCCCGACTACGTGGCGGAGTCGATCGCCATGTTTCTGGCGCAGGACTATCCGGCCAAGGAACTGATCATCCTCAATGATTGTCCAGGGCAGAAGCTCGCCGGCGAGTTCCCCGACGTGCGGATTGTCAACGTCGACGCGCGTTGGCCGACGCTGGGAGAAAAGCGGAACGCTGCGATCGAACTGGCCCGCGGCGATTACATTGCCGTCTGGGATGACGACGACATCTATCTGCCGTGGCGTCTGTCGCACGGCATGCAACGGATTCGCGACCTGCAAGCGCCACTTTATTGTCCGGCGGAATACTGGGCTTATTGGGGGAGCGAGGATCTGCATGACAATCGCGCGCTTTTGAACTGGATTTACCATCCACTGGTGATCTTCCGCAAAGAGCTGTGGCAGGCGGTGGGGGGCTATCCTGCGCAGACATTGAGCGAAGACACGGCCTTCTTCAAAAAGATCCTGGAGCACCTGGGCATTGACTGGCCGAGTGACCCCGTGAACCGCTGCGATCGGGTGATGATCCTGAGAGGAAAATCGAAATACACCCATACGAGCATCGCCGGTGGTCGGCAAGCTCCCGATATTGAACCTCGCAGCATTCAACTTGCCCCTTGTGGAATTCAGGATGCGGCGCTGCGCCAGAGCGTCGAAAACCTCATCAAAACCCGAGAGAGCCAGGCCACTCGCCGTGCAATGGCTGCGCAGGCCTTGCAATCTTGGCTGGATGCCGCGAGCGATTCGGGACGCATGTTCCTGGACCAACTGCGCCCAGTTGGTTCACAGGTCGGCTATGGAACGTTCGGCGTCAGCGGAGACCTGGGGTATGAAGGGAAACGCGTCGAGGTGTGCGGCCAGGTTCGCAATCACGCGCTGAGCACACATGGATCGGCGCGCGTGATCTATGACCTAAATGGGCGTTTCTCCCGGTTCTGTTGCCAGGTGGCAATGAACGACGATGTCCCCGCAGACGTGACCGCCGCGGATTTCCTCGTCCTGGCTGATGGACGCGTGACTGGCATCGCCCGCAATGTCCGACCACACCAGATCCCTCGCCTGCTGACGGCGGACGTGAGCGGCGTTCGGGAGTTGGAACTGGTCGTGCGACCCCGGCGGTGGGAGTACTGCCATTCGGTGTGGGTCGACCCGTTTCTGGTCGTCGAAGACGGGACAGATCGGGGGCGCGCGATTCCCAGCGCACTGAATCGCGCAGAAATCCTACCTCCGGCCGGTTTGCCACGGGTCGAGCAGTGTATCGCCACGGTCGGCTCGCCGGGCTACGAGGAGTGGATTGACGACCTGCTCGGTTCCGTTTGCGCCAACGCCCAATGCCCGGACGCGCTGCTGGCCATTTTCTTCCTGGGAGAGAGTCCACGGATTCGCGAAGTGGCGGACAAAGACAGCGCCGTGGTCATTCCTTGTCGTCCGTGGCGCGCGCTGAACGCTGCCTGCAAATCGGTCCTGTATTCCGCGGGCCAGGTCATCAACGCCGAGAAATTCATCTGCCTCGATGCCGACGTACTCGTGTTGGACGACCTGCGGCCGATTTTCGCGGCGATCGATGCCGTCCCGGAAGGATCGGTTCTGGCCAGCCGAAATGCCGGGCAATGCCTCAATCTGGCCCAGGCCCTACAAGTCATGTATGGAGGCCAAACGCGCGACGCCGACCTGCTTCTGGGATGTGATGCTTCAGCCGCCCTGAAATATCCGCTCGTCGTCAACGACGGCCTCTTCGCCGGGACGCGCAGCGCACTGTGCGGTCTGGACGATCTGCTCCGTGGTATGACTCGCGCTGCGGATTGGGTCGACGACGCGACGGTGAACAAACCTTGGCGCAATCAGTTCGTCTATAACCTGGCGATGGCCCAGGCGGAGGCCGGAATCGAGCTCGATTCACGGTATAATATTCACCTTCACTTTGAACCCATCGAGTTTCGGGGGACGCCCTTGGCTCTCGAGGCTGGGTCCGAGGGGCGGCGGGCCGCCGTGGTGCATTTTGACGGCTACGGTAAAGGCAAGTTTCCAGAACAACGCGGTCGCTAGCGGTCAATCCGGCGTCCGTTAGGGCGCACCGATCGTCGGAGCTGGGCCTATGAAGAATTCGTGACGGCTCTGAGAAAGTGGGTCGGCCATCTCGGTCAGGAAGCACTGGCATGGTCCTTCTACGGGACCGCCGACGGTCAGTCCGCACGGGTTACCGACGCCTCGCTGTTTCCGCTCTTCGCCGCATTGCACTCCCTGATCCGCTCGAATGGTTGCTGCCGCGTGATCGAGACCGGGACGGCGCGGGGAGTCTCCGCCGCGTGCCTCGCTTCGGCGGTCGCTCACCGCCCGGGCGCGTCGATCGTGACTCTCGACCTCGTCGTCCACCCGGAACGCGAGACGCTCTGGTCCCTGCTTCCGAAAACGCTTCAGGATTGCATCACGCCGCGACAGAACGACGCCGTCGAAGGATTGCGCGCAGCGCTGGCGGCAGGGGAGAGTTATGAAGCGGCCCTGTTGGATTCGATCCATACCGCCGACCATGTCCTGAGTGAGTTCGAACTGGCTCAGCAGCTGGTCTGCACGGGGGGGCTGATCCTCGTCCACGACGCCGTATTAAAAGGCGGTTCCGTCGGAGCAGCGCTCGATGAAATCCAGCGCCAGGGATACGGCGTCACGCGGTTGTGGACGGCGGAGGCGGGTGAACGCGAGGACGACGCACTCGGACTGGCCGTCGTCGAGAACCGATGCCGGAGCTTATCATGACCCTGCCGGCCGACGTTGCCGATCTGGACCGTGCGATCCTGGCTCGCATCGCCGCCTTCACCATGACTAGCCTCGAACGACAAGTGGCGTTGATCGAGGCGACTCGGTATTTGGTGCGGCGTCGAGTCCCCGGCTGTCTGGTGGAATGCGGGGTTTGGCGCGGCGGAAGTATTATGGCTGTCTTGCTCACGCTGATCGACGAGGGAGTCGTCGACCGCGACGTTTATCTCTACGATACGTTCACGGGCATGACCCGTCCGACTGAGGTCGACAAGACGTTTGACGGGACGCCAGCGACGACGCATCTGGAGCGCGATGTCAGCCACACGGGCTATTGGTGCGTCGCGCAGTTCGAGGAGGTCCGCCGCAATGTCCTCAGCACGGGCTACCCGGAGGAACGAATCCATTTCATCAAGGGGTCGGTTGAGGAGACTCTGCCCACCTGCGCGCCGCCCGAAGCCATTGCCCTCTTGCGACTTGACACGGATTGGTACGAGTCCACGAAGCACGAACTGGCGCAGCTGTTTCCCAAGGTCAGCCACGGCGGCGTGTTGATCGTCGACGACTACGGCCACTGGCAGGGAGCGAAGGTGGCCGTCGACGAATTCCTCGGCTCCCTCCAGGAAGCATACTACTTGCATCGGATTGACTATACGGGACGACTACTGATCAAGTCGTGAAAGCGCTTGATCTCGTCTGATCGTCCATTTTTGCCATGCTCCGATCCGGGCGAAGATTAAGCCTTGCGGTGAGTTGAAACGAAGAGAGAAAACGCGATGCATTCGAAGGATTGCAGAATGCCGGTCGTTACTGCCCATTTCGACAATTCCTATGCCGTCCTGGAGTCGGAATGTCTGGTCATCGAGGGCTTCATTCGAAAAGCCGACATCCGGTCTGTATTAGAGTTTGGGCCGGGGCGATCGACGCTGATGTTCGCAGCGGCAGGCTGCGAAGTGTGGTCAGCGGAATATAACGACTGGTGGTTCGAGCATTATCGACGACTGTTCGCCGAAATGCCTGCCATCCATCTAATTCGGTTTCAAAACGCTCCGTTGATCGAGATCCCGGAGTTAGACGGCCGACGGTTTGATCTGGCTTTCATCGACTCGCCGGCAGGCCATGAATTTCCGCCCGGAATGTCGCCGCGGCAAAACACATGCGAAGTTGCCGCCAAGTATGTCGACAGAATTCTTTTGCACGACATCCAGCGACCGGGGGAACAGGCAACCATCCGAAAGATGCAAGAGGCTGGATGGGACATCGAATGCACCTGGGAAAGCGCACGCTGCGCGTTGCTCCGTAATCGTTCACACCTCGGACAGTAGTGACGGCGTTGCCTGAGCGGCGAGGCGGGTTTGGATGTCTGTGAACATCCCCCGCTTGCTTAACGGCACTATCCAACACGGGCGTCGTCTGTCTCCTCCAACGAAAACACCCATTGGTCTGATCGTTCGAACCAAGGGTGCGTGGTGCATCAAGTTGGACTATCGACGCCGTCGGTCAGGTCGGATTCAAAGACGGCAAGTCTAAGATCGATCTCCCTCAGCGAGCAACTGCGTATCCAACGCTCCAATGTCGAGCGCCTTCCGTCCAGCCTGCCGGGCATGCTCACAGAGAATTGCAGACAGCGACCCCGCCGAGCACAGCAGCAGATCCCACTCGGCGTTGAACATTTTGTCTCGCATCCGCGACCAGTATGAATACTTTGGTTCCCGTACGGCCGAGCATGGAACCTTTGCCGCGATGTTCCATGTGATCTCGCCGCCGGCGGCGGCGCGAACGAACTCGGCGTCCATCAACCGAGCCGCCATTGCCTCGGCCTGTCCGCTGACGATCGCCAGGCGTTTGCCGGCCAGCAGCGACCACCAGAGTCCCTCTTCGAGCAGCGTGTAGACTGCGTTGCAGTCGACTTTTCGTTTGCGGCCGCGGGCGTATCCGAACCCTTCGGCATCGATCGTGATGCCGTGGGCTGTCATAGCCACTTGGGTAAACCGCTCGGCGATGTCCCAACCGTACTGCACCAGCCAGTGCGGTGCGTTCCGGCACGCCTCGTCGAACAGCGGCCAGAGTTCGTCCCGGTCCTCGGGATGCTAACCGCTGGTGAGCGCCAGCGCATCAAGCCACTGGAGGTAGTCTGGAGTCTGGAGTCTGGAGACCGGAGTCTGGAGCCAGAAGGGGTGTCGCCGGATTTCTGCCCGCTCCAGACTCCAGACTCCG